>ENA-ORTB01001179-ORTB01001179.1-human-gut-metagenome-genome-assembly--contig:-NODE-1179-length-30681-cov-97.474238_pt1 | contig 30681 bp, 28 predicted proteins | sample MGYA00241905_ERZ509174 | MGnify/ENA primary metagenome ERZ509174 (study PRJEB26280, sample SAMEA2338851) | human gut metagenome | biome: human gut; feature: human-associated habitat; material: faeces... | reverse complement strand
GTCAGGAAATTTCTATAAGGCAATACGGTTGGGATATATACTTATCTCCATTCTTGTCGGATGTATCGCATATACCAGTTTCTATGAATGGCAGAAACTGGAAGGACTTGAAGAAGAAAACCGACAGATAGATAGGTTCCGCCTTCAGTTACATTCTGCATATGTTCAAATGATAGAGTTTTCTCTGCTTGGGGAAACCATATTGGAATGGGATGCCAATGATTTGGAGAACTACCACTCCCAACGTATGGTGATGGACAGCATATTGTGCGGTTTTAAGAAGACCTACCCGTCTGAACGGATAGACAGTCTGCGCTTTCTACTGGAAGATAAAGAAGTGCAGATGCGGAAAATCGTGCAAGTTCTTGAAAAGCAAGATTCCATTAACAAGAAGATTGCCGGACAGGTTCCGGTCATTGCAAAAAAGAGTGCGCAGGAGCAGCCTGTCAAGCCAAAACGCAAGGGATTTCTTGGCATTTTCGGCAAAAAAGAAAAGCCGAAGCAGACAACAGCCACGACTATGCTCTATACGCTCCACCGCGATGCAATAGCACAACAGCGTACACAAAGCCGCCGCCTGTCGGAACACGCCGACAGCCTTGCCGCCCGCAACGGAGAATTGAATTACCGGTTACAAGAACTTATCTCCCATATGGACACAAAAGTATATCAAGACCTGCAAAATCGTGAGGCCGAGATAATGACCATGCGGGAGAACTCGTATATGCTTGTCGGGAGCATGACCGCCATTGCCTTGGTATTGCTGCTCATATCCTACATCATAATACACCGCAATAACAGAAGAATCAACCGTTATGAAAAGGAAACGGAAGAACTGATAGGGCGATTGCAACAGTCTGTCCGTGCAAATGAGGAACTGATAGCTTCCCGTAAGAAAGCCGTGCATACCATTACCCATGAGCTGCGCACACCATTGACAGCGATAAACGGCTACGCAGAGCTTATACATGAAAACGATGCAGAATGTGCCGGTCGTTATTCAGTGAATATGTTACAGGCATCCCGGCATATGACAACCATGCTGAACTCGTTGCTTGAATTTTTCAGGCTGGAAAACGGGAAGGAGCAACCAAAAGTATCTCCGTTTCGCCTGCAAAGCGTGTCCGAGATGCTTAATGCGGAATTCCTTCCACAAGCAGAGAAGAAAGACCTTAAACTGACAATCGAATGTGATTCGGACGTTATTTTGGCAGGTGATAAAGAACGTGTCATTCATATCGGCAACAACCTGTTGTCCAATGCTGTCAAGTTTACACAATCCGGAAGCGTATCATTCCGTCTTTGCCATACAGAAGGCTACCTTGTGTTAAGCGTGGAAGACACCGGCAGCGGGATGAACAAAGAAGAGCAACAACGGATATTCGATCCATTTGAACGCCTGTCCAATGCAGCCACACAAGACGGATTCGGTCTGGGTTTAAGTATCGTGAAACGGATTGTTGATATGCTTGGCGGAACAATACGGGTTGAAAGCGAGAAAGGGAAAGGTAGCCGTTTTACAGTACGAATACCTATGTTGGTTGCGGATGCCATTGCCGAAAAGCCGGAATTACGGTCAGAACAACGCCTTGAAAAGACGTATTCGGTTGTCGCACTTGATGACAACGAGATAGTGCTGGGCATGGTAAAAGAGATGTATGCCAGTGTCGGAGTGCATTGCGACACCTTCAGCAATGTCGGTGATATGATGGAGGCGTTGCGCACACGGCATTATGATTTAGCAATCGTGGATTTGAAGATGCCGGAGATGAACGGCTTTGAGGTATTGGAACTGATGCGTTCATCAAGCGTCGGCAACTCAAAAGAGATACCCGTCATTGTGGCAACTGCATCCGGCAGTTGCGAAGCTGAGGAACTGACAGCGCAAGGTTTTACAGCCTGCCTGTTCAAACCATTCTCACTGTCAGAACTGATTGAGGCATCGGAAAAATGCCTTTCAGCCAACACCAGCAAAGAGGAAATACCTGATCTGGCCTCCCTTCTTGCTTACGGTGACAAGGCGGCAATGCTTGACCGCCTGATAACCGAAACTGAGAAGGACGTGCAGGACGTAAGGAATGCCGGAGCAAGAGGCGACCGCATGGCTTTGGGCGAATGGATACACCGCCTGCGCAGCTCTTGGGCTGTAATTCATGCTGATAAACCGCTGTGGGAACTATACGAATTGTTGCATCGGGAAAATGAATGTTCGGAAGCGGAGTTGCAACGTGCGGTATCATCCATATTGGAGAAAGGTAATATGATCATCAATGTCGCCAAAAACGAAAGGAGGAAGCTCAATGAAAATCTATGTGATTGAGGACAATACCGTCTATAACGAATATGTCTGCAACCTTCTGAAAAAAGGCGGCTTCAAGACCGAGCAGGCATACCATCTCAATACAGCCAAGAAGTTGTTGACCAAGATTGGGGATGATGACATCGTGCTTGCCGACCTGCGTTTACCCGAGGGTGACAGTATAGAACTGTTAAGATGGATGCGCAAAAATGAAATGCGTCATCCGTTCATCGTAATGACAAACTACGGTGAAGTCGGTTCGGCAGTAGAGAGTATGAAACTCGGGTCAAAAGATTATATACAGAAACCTCTGCTGGAAGACAAACTGCTACCGCTAATCCGTTCCATACAGGAAGAACGGGACAGACTGGCGCAACGCCAAGTGCCGATATTTATTCGACAAGGCGCAGCATATCAGAATATAAAGAAGCGGGTACGCCTTGTCGCTGCCACACGTATGAGTGTGCTGATACTTGGAGAAAACGGGACAGGGAAAGAGCATATCGCGCAACACATCCATGCCCAAAGCAAACTGTCTGACAAACCTTTCGTTGCGGTGGATTGCGGGGCGTTATCTCCGTCATTGGCGCAATCCGCTTTCTTCGGGCATCTCAAGGGGTCATTTACCGGAGCTGATACCAATAAAACCGGGTATTTCCAAGAAGCCGAAGGCGGAACGTTATTCCTTGACGAAGTCGGTAACCTGACGCCGGAGATGCAGCAGATGTTGCTCCGTGCCATACAGGAACGACGTTACCGACCGATAGGGGCCAAAGAGGACAAGGCAGCCAACGTGCGTATAGTTGCTGCAACCAACGAGGACTTGCATAAAGCCGTTGCCGAGAAACGCTTCAGACCGGATTTGCTATATCGTTTGCAGGAATATGTGATAACAGTACCTCCTCTGCGCGATTGTCCGGAGGACATAATCCCGTTGGCTGAGTTTTTCCGCGAAATAGCCAATCAGGAACTGGAACGGAACATACAAGGCTTCAGCACATCCGCCTGTAAAACCTTGCTCGCCTATCCGTGGCCGGGCAATGTACGTGAGCTGAAACAGAAGATTCTGTCAGCCGTACTGCACACAGAAGGCGATATCATAACGGAGAATAGTCTGGAACTTGACAATGAACAAACAGCTTCATCCATCGGTTTTACGCTAAAGAGTGATGAAGAAGAGAAAGACCGCATACTGCGGGCTCTGAAACAAACTGACGGGAACAAAAAGCTGGCGGCGATACTATTGGGCATTGGCAGGACAACGCTGTACAACAAAATCGAAGAATACGGAATTGACGACGCAAAAGAATGAACAAGCCTTATGTGTGTACATTTTCTGAACAATAACCGTGTTCAGAAAATGTACACGTGTTCAGATTGTGAACACATTTTGTCCTTCAGAAAAATCAGTCTAAAAATATTTTCGCTGTTTATGTCGCTATAAATCAGTGTAAAACATATCTAGCTTCACGATTTCCTATTTGAGGGAGCGCATTTTGCATTGTATATCAGTGTGCGCACAACGACAAGCAACTATAAACCCTCAAATGGAAAAAGAACATGAACTACCTCATATTGGCGGAAACAGAATTTTTCGCCATGATTAACGAAGCCGACAGCGGCTGTCTGAAGACCGCATACGGTGGTTTCATAAGCTCAGTCATATCGTTATGCCATGAATGTGCTGACCGCAACCAAGCTGCCATTACACTGGCATATACCGAGAACGAATTGCAGTATCATAACACGCTGTATACAGCTGCCGGAAAAAGCATGACCGACTTATATGTACGCAAAGCCCTTGCCTTTGTGCGCAAGATGCAGAAGTTCCTTGCAGCTCCCCAAGTGCCACCACTCACATCCAACATCCATCCCACCGTTATCCCCACAGCAAAAAGCAAAACACAGAAGTCCCTGCAATGGACGGGCAACACCCTCGACCTTGTGGAGCTGGTTTACGGGCTGAGCGAGATGGGCTGTATAGACAACGGCGAGACTCCCTTGAAGGTGCTCGCCCCTGCCCTCTACGAGTTCTTCGGACTCGACACCAAGGAGTGTTACCGCTACTACTCCGCCATCAAACTGCGCAAGAATCCCAGCCGCACCTATTTCATCGACAAGATGCAGAAGAAACTCAATGAGAAGATTCGACGGGATGAGGAATTGGAGCGGATGAGGCGGTAAAAGGATGTGATTTAGCCAAAAAAGCATAAATTATCACCTATTTTTGAATAACACTATCTGTTATTTGAAAATAAAGTTGTAACTTTGCAGCAGAAAAGTATAATAGAATATGTAAGTCAAATATAGACAGCCAATGGATATATTCTTTCAGAGCAAGAAACTGGAGAAGATAGCATCTGACCCACGAAAATGCTTAAAGGAACTTGGTCAGACAAGAGCTGAATTGTTCCAGAAGCGTCTTCGAGATCTCTATCGAGCCGACACCTTGGAAGATGTGCGTTACCTGCCAGGACGCTATCATGAACTGAGCGAAAACAGGAAAGGACAATGGGCTTGTGACCTCGACCAGCCGTATCGGCTGATATTTGAGCCTCATGAAGACCCTATTCCGACCGACGAAAACGGCAAGTATGTCTGGATAGAGATAAAAGGAGTAGAAATTGTAGAAATAGTGAATTATCACGGTAAATAGTATAGTATTATGGCAACTTTAAAGAAATTCGTTCCGCCGGTGGAGTTTCATCCCGGTATCACCCTTTCAGACAAACTGAAAGAGATGGGGATGAGCGTAAAGGAGTTTGCTGTGCGCACTTCAAAACCGGAGAAGACCATCTTTGCCGTCATTGGCGGCAAGAGTAGTGTGACCTCTGATATGGCTGTGGCGTTCGAGAGTGTCACAAAGATTCCCGCACATTTCTGGCTGAACATACAGCGCGGGTATGATGAGTATGTTGCTCGACAGAAAAGAGAAGAGCAACTGGCCCTGGCATACGAATGGGCATGTTCGTTCCCCTTGGCAAAAATGATGGAACTGGGCTGGATTCCCATGGTAAAGACGGTTGAGGAGAAAGTCAAGGCATTGCTCTCGTTCTTTCAGGTCAGCACGGAAAGGGCATGGGAAGACTACTACCTGAACCAACAGTTGAAAGTGGCATTCCGTATATCCCTCAATAACACCAAAGAGCCGCACGCCATATCCGCATGGCTGCGTCAGGGAGAAGTGCAGGCAGCAGAAACGGAAGTCTGCGAGTTTTCCGAGAAGGCACTGCGTGAAGCTATCCCTGCCATGAAAAGCCTCTGTGCTGAGCATCCTGCTGATTTTGCCGTGGCATTGCAGGAACTGTGTGCCAAGGTGGGCGTCAAGCTGGTTTATACACCTTGTCTGCCCAAGGCTCCCATCAACGGCTCCACAAGATGGATCAATGATGCGCCCTGCATTCAGATGACGGGAAGACATAAGAGAAACGACATATTCTGGTTCACATTCTTCCACGAATTGGGACACATCCTGCTACATGGCAAGAAAGACATATTCTTGGAAGACATTGAATATGCGGACAAACAGAAGGAAAAGGAGGAAGAGGCCGATGCTTTCTCTTCACGCACCTTACTGTCTCAGGCAGAGGAAAACGAGATAATCAGGCAGGGAGATTTTTCTGCTGATACGATTCGATATTATGCAGAAAAGTTCAATGTACATCCCGCAATCATTGTCGGAAGATTGCAGCACAAGAAGGTAATTCCATTTACCGCACATTCAACTCTGATAGAAAAGATAGAGCTTTTCAATTAGCACGATATAATAAGCCCTCCAGGCGAGCCGCAAGGCAGCATACTTGGAGGGCGTTCTTCATTTTAGGCGGTAGCGGAATCATTGTCCACTACCGCCTTTTTCTTACTTGTTCTGCAGCAGATGCTTCAGGCTTTCATCGCTGGCAATGCGCTCCAGTTCGTCCTTCACAATCTGCTTCACCTCGTCCTTGATGCGGTTGTAGTTTTCCTGCACCTTCTCCTTCATGCAGTCGTTGCCGTGCTCGTCCGTGAAGTCCGTGATGACGGGAATGGGCTTGTAGGCTTTCGTCTCGGCGGCGACCTTCGCATTGTCCACCACAATCTCCGCATGGAAAATCTTCTGCTCGATGCGCTCGTCGAAGTTGTCGGAGACAGCACCCACGAACATGCCCTGCGTGAGGCCGGAAATCTTGCTGGGCGGGATGAGTGAATCCATCTGCGTGTTGATGGAGGTGGAAACGTCCTGACGGTTGATGGAGATGGACTGCCGCTTCTGCAACACCTTACCGAAACGCTCCGAAAGCGTCTTGGCCGTCTCGCCCACCACCTGCCCGGAGAAGATGTTGCCTACGGTGTTCATCACCACCTTCGCCTCCTTGTCGCCATAGTCGCGCACCAGCTGCGAGAAGTCCTGAAATCCCAGACACACCGCCACCTTGTTGCTTCGTGCCGTGGCGATGAGGTTGTCCAGTCCCTTGAAATAGATGGTGGGCAGCTCGTCGATGATGACCGACGATTTCAGCATCCCCTTCTTGTTGATGAGTTTCACGATGCGGGAGTTGTAGAGGCCGAGGGCCGCCCCGTAGATGTTCTGGCGGTCGGGGTTGTTGCCCACGCAGAGAATCTTCGGCTCTTCGGGGTTGTTGATGTCGAGCGTAAACTCGCTGTCCGACATCACCCAGTAGAGCTGTGGCGAAATCATGCGAGAGAGCGGAATCTTCGCACTGGCAATCTGTCCCTGCAACTGTTCCATCGCTCCTCCCTGCCAAGCGTCCATGAAGGGGGAAAGGTAGTTCTCCAGTTCGGGATAGCTCGTCAGAATGGGAAACACATCCTCGTAGCGGCGGTTGAGCAGTTCGATGGCATGGGGAAAAGTGCAATACCTGCCGCCCTCGTAGATGCGCAGGAACCAGATGATGGCAGCGAAGAGGATGATGGGCGATTCCACGAAGAAGTCGCCCTGCTTCTGCACCCACGTGCGGTTGAGGTTGAGCATGATGGTGTAGGCACTCTCGTAGGCATCCGAAATATCGGTCATGAAGTCCGGATGGATGGGGTTGCAGCGGTGGCTGCGGCGAGGGTCGTCGAAGTTGATGACGTAGAACTGCGGTTTTACTTTGTAACCCTCCGGGTGGTTCAAAAGATGGTTGTAGGCAATCATGGAGAGGTCGGGAAACTTGAAGTCGTACACATACATCGAATACCCCTTCTCTATCTGCTGCTTGATGAAGTTGTTCACCACGGCATACGACTTGCCGCTGCCCGGCGTGCCCAGTACGATGGAGGCACGGAAGGGATTGACCACGTTGATCCAGCCTCTGTTCCACCGCTTGCGGTAGTAGAAGCGTGTGGGCAGGTTCACGGAATAGTCGTTCTCCAGCAGCCTTGTCTCCTGCATGAAACTCTCGTTCTCGGTGTTGAACACATCCTCCATCAGATTGTGTTTCAGCAGACGGCTCATCCACAGCCCGCTCATCAGCAGGCAGACGTAGCCCGTGCCGATGGTGGCGATATACAGTCCAGCCACCGCCTCCGTGGGCAGTGTCAGTGCCAATATCCACCAGTTGAGGAAGAACAGCACACTGCCTATGGCCAGTGCCGTCCAAATCCTGCTCCAAGTGATTTTCTCGCCCTTCACGCCCTTTGTGCCGAGGCAGGAAAGGGCAAGCAGGAGTACGGCGAACAGCTTTGTGTAGAGGATGGAATGGAACAGCCCCGCCGTGCGGTTGAAGTTCATCAGAATCCTGTCCACCACACCGATGTCCACTCCCCACAGCCGTATGGCACTGTAGCAGTACCAATACACGTTCATCACTACCAGTATAATACTCACGGCACGCAGAAAATCCATGATTTTCGCCAGTGCCCTCAAATCGTCTTCTTGTGACATTGTTCCTTTGTTTTGAAGTGAATAAAAAATACGATGTTACATTCCCAGTCCCTTACGCTTCTTCTTTTTCTTCTTCCGCTGCATGGCACGGATAAACGCCTCTTCTTCGGGATCGATGGTCGAGCCGTCGGGCGAGAAAAGCCCTGCACCTGAGATGTGGAAGTCGTCGGTGTATTCTTCTGCCTTTGGCCTGACTGCATTTCTATCTTCAGTAGGCACACTCTCTTCCGCAGGTACAGTCATCGTTATTGGCTCCTCGTTGGCGTATGGCAGCGTGAAGTGTTCCTGCAAGGCATTGGCTGAAAGTTCCCTGCCCATGCGTGAGCCGTTGAGCACACAGCCCGTGCGGTGGTCGATGAAGGTGGCACCGTAGATGCGCCCGTCCTCCGTATGGCGCAGCACCGTGTCGATGCCTCTTTCCCTGAGCAGGGCTATGAAGCGGTCTTGGTGGTGCGTTGCCTCCAAAGCCGCCAATACGGTGCGCTTTGTCATTTCAGCGAGTTTCCTGTCCTTTATCTCTTTCTTGGAGCGTGCAAACTTGTTTTGCAGCGCATCATATCCGGCGGACTTGCCGAAGAGCGAGGACTTGAACGGATTGCCCGTCTTGTTGCCCGCATCATCCGTTGCGGAGAACACCAGCCCGTGGTATTCCCGTCCACGCACGATGCCCCGCGCTTCCTCCACCGTCACATTGTACAGCGACAGCAGCGCACGGTATTCGCCCAGCGACTGGAAGCGGTACTGCCTGTTCACCGCCTTCACGATGTTCCCCACCTGCTTCTTAATGTCGCCTGCCGCAACGTCCACCTTGCACAGCGGACGCTCTATGCGCTCGCCTCGCCGTTCTGCTGAATGAAGCCCATACTTCCGTTCCAAATCCTTGCGTATGCGCTCGCTCCTGCGGAAAAGGAAGTCCTGGTTGAGCCGCCTTCCGCTCTCGTCCACGTTGATGGTGACGATGTGCAGGTGGTGGCGGTCGATGTCCTCATGCTTATAGACCATATAAGGCTGGTTGCCGTAGCCCAGACGGTCGAGGTATTCCCGTGCTATCTCCTGCAGTTCCGTGTCCGTCAGCACATCGTCGGGATGCGGATTGATGGAGATGTGCAGCACAGGCTTCTCCGTGCGCACCGTGGCGGGCATGAAGGCGAGAAAGCCCTCCATCGCCTTGGCAATATCCACCGTGCCGCTCCCGTCGTTGAAGATGCGGTTGGTGGCCAACAGCCGTCCCTGCTCCTTGTTGATCTTCTCACCGTTGTAGGCGAGCGCACCGTAGAGCGACTTTCCTAAACTGATTTTGGTGACCATTTCGCCTCCATTTCTTTTGAGAGTTCCACAATCCTGTGGCTCAACGCCGCCAGTTCCTCCGTGCATTTCTCCAATTTGTAGAGCAACGCCATAGCCTTCTTCTCGGAGAAATGCGACCGCAGTTCCTTCACGACTTGGTTGTAGTTCGTGCCGATGGCACGGAACTGCGCATGGAAATCCGACAGCTTGGTGTAGTAGTCCACCAAGCCCTTGTCCACCGTAACGACCCTGAATGTCCTGCCGAAGAACTGCTCCTTCAGGAACACCGCCTTGGCATAGACACCCGATCTCTCGTACATGGCGAGGAACCTGTTCCACTCGCCGTCGTCGAAACGCACCATCACGCAGTGCGTCTTCGTGTCCAACTTGGGGCATCGCCCCGTCCTTCTTTTCTCTTTCTGCATCATTGATTGGATTTAGTGGTTTCACGTCAAGACCCCTTTCCCAACTCCAAGCATCGGTTTTCATCAGGCTTCCCGACTTCGGAGGAAGAGCCCGTCCCCCGCCAGTGGGGCAAGAGCTTTTCGGGTAACTCAAATCCTTTTGAGTAACTGAAAAGACATCTTGCTATTGGCTAATGCCAATAAAAATCCGCCTCTGGACGGATTGGTGTGTTGCCTGATAACCCAGTGGTAGTGTTCCAAGGGCAAGCCCTGTCGCTTGGGTGCAAAATTACGGCTATTTCCGCCTCTGAATCAGCGTTTTTGCGGTGCCAACCGCTACCACCTTGTGCCACTCGCTGCCACTCATTCTGAAAGTGATACGGATATGAAAAAATGCCTATACTTTTGCATCGTGATTCAGATGAAGGACTGAAAACAGGTGCTCTTGAAAGACTGTAAACGGGACTGGTTTTACATAGGAATGAAGGACCATTCAAGGTTGCCCAGATACGTCTTCACAGTCATTGGCAGGCAGAGCTGGTTATCCGCTTGAACACTTGAAACAGCGGACGCACTTGAAGCAAGACCAACGGATGAAGTCACGAATGAGAATGAAAACGGATATACGTACGTGTGATTAACAATACGCTTCCGTAATCCGACTTATGTATAACAATAATAATTATCAAAAGTATGAATGAAACCAAGTATGTGGCTATCTCCACACAAAAAGGAGGAGCCGGGAAGACAACCCTCACGGTGCTGGTGGCAAGTTACCTGCATTACGTGAAAGGCTACAATGTAGCGGTGGTGGACTGTGACTTTCCGCAGTACAGCGTCCACGACATGCGCAAGCGTGACCTGAAAGCCATCATGGAGGATGAGTATTACAAGTCCATGGCCTACGAACAGCTGAAACGGTTGGAGAAGAATCCTTATCCCATCAAGTGCAGCCGTGCCGAGGATGCCATCAAGACGGCGGAGCAGCTCTGCGAGAGCCATCCGAACCTTGACTTCGTGTTCTTCGACCTGCCGGGAACCATCAACAATGTGGATGTGGTGACAACCATAGCCAAGATGGACTACATCTTCACTCCAATCATCGCAGACCGTGTAGTGATGGAAAGCTCCATCAAGTTTGCTACCGTCATCAACGAGCAGATGATAAGCACGGGCAAGTCCTGCATCAAGGGACTGTACCTTGTGTGGAACATGGTGGACGGACGTGAGAAGTCGGAGTTGTACAAGGCTTACGACAAGGTATGTGCGGAGTTCGCCCTTCCTATACTGGGCACGTTCCTCCCCGACAGCAAACGCTTCCGCAAGGAGACAGGCACAGAGCGAAAGACCGTATTCCGATCTACGGCGTTCCCCGCAGACAAGACACTGGTGAGAGGCAGCAACCTCGACAAACTTGCGGACGAGATACTTGAAATAATCAAAAACTGAATGGTATGGCAAAAAAGACACGAATCGACGATATTGACAGTGCGGCGGTCATCAACTCATTCCGTCTGGACGATACCAGTCTTCCCTTGGAGGCGAGAAGCACAGAGAGCAGCCGCCAGCCGAAGGCAAAAGAGTCCGGTCAGCAGACTGCCACGTCCGCCACCTCAACGAAGAAAGGTATGGACGGCAATGGCAAGCCTGACTATGAGAGTACCTTCGTATGCGAGTCCAATGTTACCGCCAGACTTGGCAAGCAGGTATATATCAAGAAGGAGTTTCATGACCGCATACAGAAGATACTCCATGTAGTCGGAGGCAACGAGGTGACCATAGCAAGCTATCTGAACAATGTCCTTACATATCATTTCGAGCAGTTTCAGGATGATATTGTGGAAGCGTTCAACCGTCATCTCAAATCATACAATCTTTAATATCATAACAATCACATTTATCAACATTTCAAAAACAAGACATTATGAAGAAGAATCAGAAAAACAACGGTATGAGTAAGTTTCAGAAAGCAGTGAACAAACTCCGCAAGGAAGGTTTCCTGAACAAGCCGAAAAGCAGCGAAGGTCGCGGTATGCCCGTCCTCATTGACAAGGATTTCCACGATAGAATATCGGCACTCGTGGAACACGTGGGCAACGGCATGACAGTGCAGCAGTACATTGACAATGTGCTTGCCAACCACTGTGCCCTTTACGGCAAGGAGATAGACCGAAAAATTGAGGAGAGCGGTGTGAAACTGGTATATGTCAGCTCGGAAGCCTACGACATGCTTGCTGAACTTGCTTCTCAGTCATCAAACGGAGGGTCGGATCGTTTCTGTGTAGATAGCATCCTCTGCGAACATCTTGCCCAATACAAGGAGACTATCGGAAACGAGTTCAAGAACCGAGGCATCGCTTGCCCGGAAATCGAGAAATTATAAATGAGGCAACAATCACATTTTATCAACATTTCAAAAACAAGACATTATGAAGAAAAATCAGAAGAACAACGGTATGAGTAAGTTCCAGAAAGCAGTGAACAAACTCCGCAAGGAAGGTTTCCTGAACAAGCCGAAAGGCAGCGAAGGTCGCGGTATGCCCGTCCTCATTGACAAGGATTTCCACGATAGAATATCGGCACTCGTGGAACACGTGGGCAACGGCATGACAGTGCAGCAGTACATTGACAATGTGCTTGCCAACCACTGTGCCCTTTACGGCAAGGAGATAGACCGAAAGATTGAGGAGAGCGGTGTGAAACTGGTATATGTCAGTTCGGAAGCCTACGATATGCTTGCAGAACACGCTCCCCAGTCATCAAACGATGGGACGGATTGTTTCTGCGTGGATGGCATCCTCCGCGAACATCTTGCTCAATACAAGGAGACTATCGGAAACGAGTTCAAGAGCCGAGGCATCGTTTGTCCAGAAATCGAGAAATTATAATTGAGACAGCAATCACATTTTATCAACATTTCAAAAACAAGAAATCATGAAGAAGAATCAGAAGAACAACGGCAATGCTGACAACCTGCAAGCAGGAAAACAAAGAACAATGCGCAAACCCTTGTCCGCCTTTATGGAGGCATCGGAAATTAAAGTGCGCCAATGTGTCTATATCGACAAGGAGACACACGACAAGTATGCCAACATTATCAGATACATGGGTAACGGAATCACCCTTGGACGTTACATCGACAACGTGCTGAATGAGCACCTGCGCCAATACCAGAATGAACTGCAGGAGGCTTACTACCAGAGTATCCAGAATGCCAAACTGTTTTGAAGATGGAACTGAAAGGAATCATTCTGACCGTGTCGCTTCTCTGCAACGTATGGTTCATACTCCTGTTGCTGCAAGAGCAGATCAAGGAAACCAAACTTGTCCGATTCTTGTGCGGTATCTCCGAGCTGTGGAAGTCGATGGCAGGCAATCCGCCTTCCCCACAAAAAGAAGAGACGGAAATCAGTAAGGAAATCCCCGATGTTATCGGCAAAAGCAAGTTCAAGATGAGTGTCGCGAAGTCAACCGCTGCCACCCCTGTGCCAAAGGATTCCACTTCTGAAAAAGGCGATGCCATATCAGAAAACGACACTACCTTTGATGTCGGAAATCAGGAAAAAGGCAATCAGTCCGCCCAAGTTCCGGCAGAAAAACTGGATGAAACGTTCAGCAGCCTGACACCGGATGAACTTGGATATTCTGAGGAAGAACTGGAGGAGGAATACAAGCCCCATGCTTCGGGATGCAGTTTCGACGAGATAGCCGATGCCGTACAGACCATCAAGAAAGACGAGCCGACCCAACAGGAACTGACAAAGGCCGGAGAGGTCATGACTGAACTGGACGGTACGGAGTTGTTCGAGAAGATTACGAGCATCATGACGGATGAGGTTTTAGCGGAACGGCTGGCAAGTGCCATCACGGCTTACGTGGATAGTATCGGCAATGCCGTGAAACAGGCAAGGAAACCGTTCGTCATCCCCGACAAACTGGAGGATTTCAACATCCGGGACTATGTATAACAATATAAATGAGAAGGAATGAGCAGATAGTAATATGATAGCAAAGCGGCACGGCAGTACAAGGTACAGCAAGCCCGCAAACGGACAGCCTAAGTCCGTAGAAACAAAAGGGCGACACCACTATATCCGAATAAAGTAAATCATTATCAACCCGCCCGACAAGGACTATCCACCCTTCGAGGGCACAAAACAGAACATCAATATGAACAAGAACAACAGTATCAGAACAATCCTCTCGGCAGCACTCCTCATCGCTGCAAGCGCAACCGCATTCGCACAGGGCAACGGACTGGCAGGCATCAACGAAGCCACCTCCATGGTCACCTCGTATTTCGACCCAGGCACGAAACTCATCTACGCCATCGGCGCAGTGGTCGGACTCATCGGCGGCGTGAAGGTCTATGGCAAGTTCTCGTCGGGCGACCCCGACACCTCCAAGACCGCCGCAAGCTGGTTCGGAGCATGTATCTTCCTCATCGTGGCAGCCACCATTCTGCGCTCGTTCTTCCTATAATATAATAATGTATGGCTGAATACCCCATCAACAAGGGCATCGGCCGTCCGGTTGAGTTTAAGGGCCTGAAGGCGCAGTACCTCTTCATATTCTGTGGAGGTCTGCTCACCCTCTTCATCCTCTTCGTCATCCTCTACATGGTCGGCATCGGCCAGTGGATATGTATCGGCTTCGGTGCGGCATCGTCGTCCATCCTCGTATGGCAGACCTTCGCGCTGAACGCCCGGTACGGCGAGCACGGACTGATGAAGCTGGGAGCAGCACGCAGCCACCCCCGATACCTTATCAACCGACGGCGGATAGCCCGATTATTCAAACGACAACGAAAGGAAGAAACGAAATGAGAAATACATCCAAAATGACGACACTGGAAAACAAGTTCCCACTGCTGGCAGTGGAGCACGGCTGCATCGTCTCGAAGGATGCCGACCTCACGGTCGCCTACGAGGTGGAACTGCCGGAACTCTATACCGTGACGGGTGCGGAATACGAGGCCATACACGGCTGCTGGTGCAAGGCCATCAAGGTGCTGCCCGACTACTCCATCGTCCACAAGCAGGACTGGTTCATCAAGGAGCAGTACAAGCCAGAGTTGCACAAAGATGACATGAGTTTTCTGAGCCGTTCGTTTGAGCGTCACTTCAACGAGCGGCCCTACCTGAAGCACACCTGCTACCTCTTCCTGACGAAGACCACGAAGGAGCGCAACCGTATGCAGAGCAACTTCAGCACGCTGTGCCGTGGGCATATCATCCCCAAGGAACTGGACAGGGAGACGGCGGAGAAATTCATGGAGGCTACGGAACAGTTCGCCCGCATCATGAACGACAGCGGCTTCATCAGACTGCGCCGCCTCACCACCGATGAGCTTGTCGGTACGGAAGACAAGGCCGGACTCATAGAGCGTTACTTCTCCCTCATGCCCGAAGGCGACAGGACACTGCAGGACATCGACCTCTCGGCAAGGGAGATGCGCATCGGCGACAACCGCCTGTGCCTGCACACCCTTTCCGATGCGGAAGACCTGCCCGGAAAAGTTTCCACCGATGTCAGGTACGAGAAACTCTCCACCGACCGCTCGGACTGCCGCCTCTCCTTCGCCAGTCCCGTGGGACTGCTGCTGCCCTGCAACCACATCTACAACCAGTATGTGATTCTGGACAACAGCGAGGAGAACCTGCAGAAGTTCGAGAAATCCGCAAGGAATATGCTGTCGCTTTCCCGCTATTCGAGGAGCAACAGCATCAACCGCGAGTGGATAGAGCAATACCTGAACGAGGCACATTCCTACGGGCTGACCTCGGTGAGAGCGCATTTCAACGTCATGGCATGGAGCGACGATGCGGAGGAGTTGCGCCACATCAAGAACGATGTGGGCAGTCAGCTGGCAAGCATGGAGTGCATGCCACGCCACAACACCATCGACTGCCCCACGCTCTACTGGGCGGCGATGCCCGGCAACGCGGCGGACTTTCCTGCGGAGGAGTCGTTCTACACCTTCACCGAACAGGCGGTGTGCCTCTTCACGGAGGAAACCAACTACCGCAGTTCGCTCTCGCCCTTCGGCATCAAGATGGTGGACAGGCTCACGGGCAAGCCCCTGCACCTCGACATCAGCGACTTGCCCATGAAGCGGGGCATCACCACCAACCGCAACAAGTTCGTGCTGGGCCCGTCGGGCAGCGGAAAGTCGTTCTTCATGAACCACCTCGTGCGCCAGTACTACGAGCAGGGCACGCACGTGGTGCTGGTGGATACGGGAAACTCCTACCAGGGGCTGTGCGAGATGATACGGCGCAAGACGCACGGCGAGGACGGCGTGTATTTCACCTACACGGAGGAAAAGCCTATCTCGTTCAACCCGTTCTACACCGACGACTATGTGTTCGACGTGGAGAAGAAGGACAGCATCAAGACGCTGCTGCTGACGCTCTGGAAATCGGAGGACGACAAGGTGACGAAGACGGAGAGCGGCGAGCTGGGCAGTGCGGTGAATGCCTACATTGAGCGCATCAGGGAAGACCGGAGCATCACGCCCTCGTTCAACACCTTTTACGAGTACATGCGCGACGACTACCGCCGCGAGCTGGCGGATCGTGAGATAAAGGTGGAGAAGTCGGACTTCAATATCGACAACATGCTCACCACCATGCGGCAGTATTACCGGGGCGGACGCTACGACTTCCTGCTCAACTCCACGGAGAACATCGACCTTCTCGGCAAGCGGTTCATCGTCTTCGAGATTGACAGCATCAAAGAGAACCGTGAGCTGTTCCCCGTGGTGACCATCATCATCATGGAGGCTTTCATCAACAAGATGCGCCGTCTGAAGGGCGTGCGCAAGCAGCTGATTGTGGAGGAGGCATGGAAGGCGTTGTCGTCGGCGAACATGGCGGAATACCTGAGATACATGTACAAGACCGTGCGCAAATATTACGGCGAGGCCATCGTGGTGACACAGGAGGTGGACGACATCATCTCCTCGCCCGTGGTGAAGGAGAGCATCATCAACAACTCCGACTGCAAGATACTCCTCGACCAGCGGAAGTACATGAACAAGTTCGACCAGATACAGGCGTTGCTCGGTCTGACGGAGAAGGAGAAGTCTCAGATTCTCTCCATCAACATGGCCAACAACCCGTCACGGCTCTACAAGGAGGTATGGATCGGACTGGGCGGCACGCAGTCGGCGGTCTATGCCACCGAGGTGAGCGCAGAGGAATACCTCGCCTACACCACCGAGGAAACGGAGAAGGTGGAGGTATATCGGCTGGCGGAGCAACTGGGCGGTGACATCGAAGCCGCCATCCGGCAGCTGGCGGAGAAAAGAAGGAGTAGCAAGACATGACATTTATCACAACCAGATTTTATCACATTCAACAATGATTCAGAACATGGGAAGAAGATTCAAGACATCAAGCAGACAGATGCTGCTCCTTTGCGGCATCGTGCTGGGAATGGCGAGTATGGCAATGCAGTCGTGCAGTGAGGCGGCGAGGGACGACCGTCCCGCCCTCTGCGGCAACTGGGAGAGCGTGGAGGGCAAGCCTGACGTGCTCATCTACAAGGAGGGCAAGGCATACAAGGTGACAGTGTTCAAGCGCAAGGGGCTGGGACGCGAGCTGAAACCGCAGACTTACCTCCTGCAGATGGAAAACGGCAACCTCTTCATGAACACGGGATTCCGCATCGACGTGGCCTACAACGAGGAGACGGACGTGCTGACCTTCTCGCCCAACGGGGACTATGTAAGAGTTAAAGCGACTAAGGACAATTTGTCCCAGTAAAGACAATCTGTAACACCAAAATTGTAAGAATGAGAATGAAAACAAAGATTCTGACAACATGCTTTTGTCTGTTCCTTGCGGGCAAGGCAAGCGCACAGTGGACGGTCATAGACCCGTCCAATATCGCGCAAAGTATCGTGAACACCTCCAAGAACGTGGCGCACACATCGACCACGGCGACCCACATGGCCAAGAACTTTCAGGAGACAGTGAAAATCTATGAGCAGGGTAAGAAGTATTACGATGCCCTGAAATCGGTGAACAACCTCGTCAAGGATGCCCGCAAGGTGCAGCAGACCATCCTGATGGTGGGCGACATCACGGACATCTACATGAACAGCTTCCAGAAGATGATGCACGACGAGAATTTCACGGTGGAGGAACTGTCAGCCATCGCCTTCGGCTACACCAAACTGCTGGAGGAGAGTAACGACGTGCTGACGGAGCTGAAGAACGTGGTGAACATCACCACGCTCTCCATGACGGACAAGGACCGTATGGACGTGGTGGAGGGCTGTTATCAGAAGATGAAGCGGTACCGCAACCTCGTGAGCTACTACACCAACAAGAACATCAGCGTGAGCTACCTGCGGGCAAAGAAGAAGAATGACCTCGACCGCGTGATGGGACTCTACGGCAGTGCCAACGAAAGATACTGGTAGCCTATGGACTTCGAGAACCTTCACCAGATACTGCGGTCGCTCTACGACGAGATGATGCCGCTGTGCGAGGATATGGCGGGCGTGGCGAAAGGCATCGCCGGACTGGGTGCGCTCTTCTATGTGGCCTACCGGGTTTGGCAGTCGCTGGCGCGTGCCGAACCGATAGACGTGTTCCCGATGCTTCGTCCGTTTGCCATAGGACTGTGCATCATGTTCTTCCCAACGGTGGTGCTGGGCACACTCAGTGGAGTGCTCTCGCCGATTGTACAGGGTACGGCCAAGATGCTGGAGACGGAGACGCTGGACATGAACGAGTACCGGGAGCAGAAGGACAAGCTGGAATATGAGGCGATGAAACGCAACCCGGAGACGGCCTACTTGGTGTCGAACGAGGAGTTCGACAAGCAACTGGAGGAATTGGGGTGGTCGCCCGATGACCTTGTCACCATGGCGGGGATGTACATCGAGCGGAGCATGTACCAGATGAAGAAGGGCGTGCGCGACTTCTTCCGTGAGTTGCTGGAGCTGCTGTTTCAGGCCGCTGCCCTCGTGATAGACACGCTGAGGACGTTCTTCCTCGTGGTGCTGTCGATACTGGGACCGATAGCCTTCGCCATCTCGGTGTGGGACGGCTTCCAGAGCACGCTGACGCAGTGGATATGCCGCTATGTACAGGTGTATCTGTGGCTGCCCGTGTCGGACATGTTCAGCACGATACTGGCCAAGATACAGGTGCTGATGCTGCAGAGCGACATCGAGCGGATGCAGGCCGACCCGAACTTCTCGCTGGATTCGAGCGATGGGGTGTATATCGTGTTCATGATCATCGGCATCATCGGCTACTTCACCATCCCCACCGTGTCGGGCTGGATTATCCAGGCCGGGGGCATGGGCAACTACGGGCGCAACGTGAACCAGACGGCTGGCAAGGCTGGCGGCTTCGCTGGCAGCGTGGCGGGTGCCACCGCTGGCAATGTGGCCGGACGTGTCGGGAAACTGCTGAGATAAAGAAAAGTATGTGTTACATCAAAACAAGGAGAAAACAAGAAAATGGAATTTAAGTCATTAAAGAACATCGAGACCTCGTTCAGGCAGATTCGCCTGTTCAGCATGGTGTTCCTCGCCTTGTGTGCCGTGGTGACTGTGTGGAGCGTGTGGAGTTCCTACCGCTTTGCGGAGAAGCAGCGGGAGAAGATATATGTGCTGGACAACGGCAAGTCGCTGATGCTGGCCCTCTCGCAGGACCTGTCGCAGAACCGTCCGGCGGAGGCGAGGGAGCACGTACGCCGCTTCCATGAGCTGTTCTTCACGCTCTCGCCGGAGAAGAGCGCGATTGAGCACAACGTGAAGCGTGCACTGCTGTTGGCCGACCGCAGCGTGTACAACTACTATTCGGACTTTGCGGAAAAGGGTTATTACAACCGCATCATCGCAGGTAACATCAATCAGGTGCTGAAGGTGGACAGCGTGGTGTGTGACTTCAACGGCTATCCGTACCGTGCCACCACCTACGCACGGCAGCAGATTATCCGGCAGAGCAACATCACGGAGCGCAGCCTCGTGACGACGTGCCGGCTGCTGAACGCCTCACGCTCGGACGACAATCCCAACGGATTCACTATCGAGGGGTTCACCATCATTGAGAACAAGGACTTACAGACAATCAAACGATGACGGGCATGAAGGAAAATAGAATCAGGAAATCGGCATGGAGGCTCTTCTGGAGTCTCCGCGATAAAAGAAAGCAGATGACGGAGCTGGCCAAGGACCGGTTGGAGGGTCTGCCACAGCGGACGAAGAGACGCATCATATTGGGAATGCTCGCCGTCTTTGCGGTGCTTGCCCTCTACACTTTCGGCAAGGCCGTCTATGACATTGGCAGAGACGAAAGCCGAAAGATGGAGATAGACCATGCTGGGCAGGTGGAACTGTCCATCAAGCCCACTGTTAGTAATCATTCAACACCTAATTATTTATATGGAACAGACGAAGATTGAAGTACAGAACCGACGCCAAGCCGAGAGCCATCAAGCTTGCTTGAATGGCCGAGGCGCGAAGGAGGAAGGCGAAGCCAACAAGACCGCTCCCGACAAGGGAAACGACAAGGAAAAACCCAAGCAGGAGCGTACACCGCTCACGGAGGCGGAACGGCTGAGACGGCAGAAGATGATTGTGCTGCCTGCCATGGTGCTGGTGTTCCTCGGTGCGATGTGGCTGATTTTCGCCCCATCGTCTGACGAAACAAAAGAGCCTGGTATGGATGGCTACAACATGGAGATGCCGGATGCCGACAAGGCGGACAGGCAGATTATCGGCGACAAGGCGAAAGCCTATGAGCAGGGAGCGATGGAGGAACGCAAGGAAAACCGCAACCGCTCGATGATGGAGCTGGGAGATATGTTCGACCGTGAAGTAGCGGGAAACGAATCCGCTGCGGATTTCAGTCTGACAGCCAATGACAGTGCGGAAAAGAGCGAGCCCGCAACACCTCAAAGCATCCGCTCGTCTGCCTCCGCCTACCGTGACCTGAATACCACGCTTGGCAGTTTCTATGAACAGCCTAAGGAGGAAAATGCGGATATGGAGGAACTTCTGGAGCGCATCGCCTCGCTGGAATCGGAACTTGAAAGCGAGAAAGGCAGGGCATCTGATATGGACGACCAAGTGGCTCTCATGGAGAAGTCCTACGAACTGGCGGCGAAGTATATGGGCGGTCAGAATGGCGGACAACCCAAACAGGAGGCAATGCCTGCAACAGTGGGCAAAGCCGGGAAGCACACCGTCAGTCCCGTGAAACAGGTGACGAAGCAGGTGGTGTCCGCTCTCGGACAGCCGATGAGCAATGGGGAGTTCATCGCAGCCCAGGCGCAGGAGCGAAATTATGGTTTCAACACCGCTGTGGGCAAGGTCGGGGTGTCGGACAAGAACACCATATCGGCGTGCATCTATGGAGCGCAGAGCGTGACGGACGGACAGGCGGTGAAGCTGCGCCTGCTGGAGCCGATGGCCGTGGCGGAACGGATTATCCCCCGTAATGCCGTGGTGGTAGGTGCGGCACGTGTGCAGGGCGAACGCCTCGACATTGAAATCACCTCGATTGAGCATGAGGGTACCATCGTACCTGTGGAGCTTTTGGTTTATGACACGGACGGGCAGCAGGGCATCTTCATCCCCGGCTCGATGGAGATGGACGCAGTGCGTGAGGTTGCCGCCAACATGGGCGGCTCGCTCGGCAGTAGCATCAACATCTCCACCAATGCGGGGGCGCAGTTAGCCTCCGACCTCGGTAAGGGACTGATACAGGGCACAAGCCAGTATATCGCCAAGAAGATGCGTACCGTGAAGGTGCATCTGAAGGCAGGTTACAAGGTGATGCTGTATCAGGACAGAGATTGAAAACATAATAAACAACACCTCAATTTTTATTCACCACTAAAATCCAAAGTAAGAATGAAAAGAACAATCATGTATTTTGCCCTCGCGATGGGCATCGTAACTGCCAATGCGCAGGAGAACAAGTCCGTGAAGGAAAGTAACGGGAGTGAAGAACAGCCGACCCTGACCAAGGAGGTCTATCCGCAGAAGGAGGCGGATGGCGACCTGTATCACGGGCTGACGAAGAAACTGACCTTCGACCGCATGATTCCTCCCCATGGGCTAGAGGTGACATACGACAAGACCGTACACATCATCTTTCCGGCAGAGGTGCGCTATGTGGATTTGGGCTCGCCCAACCTGATAGCGGGCAAGGCGGACGGTGCGGAGAACGTGATCCGTGTGAAGGCGACCGTGAAGAACTTCAAGAACGAGACGAACATGAGCGTCATCACGGAGGACGGCAGCTTTTACACGTTCAACGTGAAGTATGCCAAGGAGCCGCTGCTGCTCAACGTGGAGATGTGCGACTTCATCCACGATGGAGAGGCGGTGAACCGTCCGAACAATGCGCAGGAGATTTACCTGAAGGAACTGGGCAGCGAGAGTCCGATGCTGGTGCGACTTATCATGAAGTCCATCCACAAGCAGAACAAGCGTGAGGTGAAGCACATCGGCTGCAAGCGTTTCGGCATACAGTACCTGCTGAAAGGTATCTACACGCACAACGGACTGCTGTATTTCCACACGGAAATCAAGAACCAGAGCAACGTGCCGTTTGATGTGGACTACGTGACATGGAAGATTGTGGACAAGAAGGTGGCGAAGCGTACCGCCGTGCAGGAGCAGGTTGTCCTGCCACTCCGTGCGCAGAATTATGCTACCTGCGTGCCTGGCAAAAAGAGCGAGCGCACGGTGTTCACGATGGCGAAGTTCACCATCCCTGACGACAAGTGCCTCGTGGTGGAACTGAATGAGAAGAACGGTGGTCGTCACCAATCCTTCGTGATTGAGAACGAGGATTTGGTGCGTGCCAATACCATCAACGAACTTCAAGTGCGCTGACCCTATGAAGAAGTTTCTTTTTATGATTCTCGCGTCGCTTGCCCTGTTTACGGGGCAGGCGCACGCCCAGCGATGTCTCCCGAAGATGCAGGGCATCGAGGTGAGGGCGAACATGGTGGACGGCTTCAATCCCGGCGGCAATGATGGAGGGTACAGTCTTGGCACGGCTCTCTCCACCTATACCAAAGGCGGCAACAAGTGGGTGTTCGGTGGTGAGTACCTGCTGAAGAACAAGCCCTACAAGGAGGAGAAGATACCCGTGGCGCAGTTTATGGCGGAGGGCGGCTACTATCTGAAAGTGCTGTCGGACGCAAGGAAAACGCTCTTTGTCTATGCCGGGGCTTCGGCTCTTTCAGGCTATGAGACGGTGAACTGGGGAGACAAGGTGCTGCATGACGGGGCGATGCTCCACGATAAGGATTCCTTCATCTATGGCGGTGCGCTGACACTCGATGTGGAGTTTTATGTGGCCGACCGTATCGCCCTGCTCGCCAACCTCAGGGAAAGGTGTCTCTGGGGCAACTCCACAGGGCATTTCCATACGCAGTTCGGCGTGGGCGTGAAGTTCATCATTAACTGACGGAGCGCATGGAGATTGACGCATTGAGGCAGATACCACTGGAGGACTTTCTCGCACGTTTAGGGCATGAGCCTGTCCGAAGAAGGGGTAATGAATGGTGGTATGCCGCACCTTACCGCACGGAGCGCACTCCCTCGTTTCGTGTGAACGTGGACAAGCAGCTTTGGTATGACTTCGGTCTGGGCAAGGGCGGCGACATCTTCACGCTGGCAGGCGAGTTTGTCCACAGTTGCGACTTCATGGAGCAGGCAAAGTTCATCACGGAAGCGGGCATCGTTCCGCTTCCGCAGACAGAACCTCGCCCTCATAAAGCCGTGGGAAAGAAGCCTGCCTTTGAGGAGGTGGAGGTAAGGGCGTTAAGTCATCGGGCATTGCTCTCGTATTTGGAGGAACGTGGCGTTGCTTCGGCGATTGCTGGGCGGCATTGCAAGGAAGTCCATTTCCGGCTCAACGGCAAGCGGTATTTTGCCATCGGTTTCGGGAATCGCAGCGGTGGATTTGAACTGCGCAACCGCTTCTTCAAGGGTTGCATACCGCCGAAGGACATCACGCTGACGAAGTATGGAAGCTCTCGCTGCCACCTCTACGAGGGATTTATGGATTGGCTATCTGCGCTGGCTCTGGGCATCGGACATGCGGAGGACAGCCTTGTGCTGAACTCCGTAGCCAATGCGGACAAGGCAATACCTGCCTTGGAGAACTACCACGAGATAGTCTGCCACCTCGATCATGACGAGGCGGGGCGCAGGACGGTGGGAGTCTTGCGGAAACGGTTCGGTGAGCGTGTGGCAGACCATTCCGGACGCTATTCGGGCTACAAGGACTTGAACGAGTACCTTGTGGCCAAACAGAAAATCAGTAACCATCAAAACAAAGAATGACAATGAACATCAAGAATAACAAGAACAACAAGACCCTGAGAGTGAAACTTTTGAGTATGGCAACCGTCCTGTTCGTGGGGCTGATGGGGTGTTTCCTCGCCTCCTGCGATGGCGAGCTGGACATACAGCAGTCTTATCCGTTCACGGTGGAGACGATGCCCGTACCGGGCAAGGTGACGAAGGGGCAGACGGTGGAGATACGCTGCGAGATGAAGAAGGAGGGCAACTATGCCAATGCGCTCTACACCATCCGCTATTTCCAGTTTGAGGGTGAGGGTACGCTGAAGATGGACAACGGTATTACGTTCCTGCCCAACGACCGCTACCTGCTCGAGAACGAGAAGTTCCGCCTGTACTACACTTCGGGATGCAGCGAGGCGCAGAACTTCATCGTGGTGGTGGAGGACAATTTCGGGAATGCCTACGAGCTGGAGTTTGACTTCAACAACCAGAATGTGAAGGACGAAACGCTGTCCGTAGTTCCCATCGGTAACTTCAAACCCTTGTCGTGATGATGCGGATATTCATGGCTATCTGCTGTGCATTCCTGACGGTCAGCCCTCTGCTTGCACAGGGCGACCGCATGGAGGCGGCAAGGATATATCGCCTGCCCCGGTTTGAGAGGGCGGTGCGCTGTATCAAGTTCTTTGAGGGGTGGCACACCGAAAAACATCATCCGTACGTTGGATATGGTCATCATTATCCTAACTCTGATATTATCCTAACTTTACATTGTAAATGATTGCAATATAGCATATAAATAATTTCATAGTTGTGATATTTTTCTATACCTTTTACTGTAGTTGAGCATTTACGCTCAACTACAGTAATTATGGATATAAGAAAATTAAGAAGTTGCTTTTGAAATCCTCCGAAAGATTATGAACGCAGTACTATTCACTAAAATGTGTCCTTAAAATGTAACGATATACGCATTTTGAATAAAGACACAGCAGAAAACAAGGAACATAAAGTGATATTTGTATAAATGATTCGCCAGAATGGAAAATAACAAGTATATTTGTAAAGGACGAAGAAATATTCCAATATTGTTTTATAAAGTTATATCATTTCGGTAAATATATGGAACTAACATTTCAAGACGGCAAAGAAAATCAGCCCATAATTGAGTCAGAAAACATAGAGAATTCTGTGTTTAAGAATCAGTATACACTTGCAGAAAAAATTTTGAAAGCCCTATTAAACGATGAAGAAATAAGGGGATACAACAATATAATTAGTTTTTGCGGTGACCGTGGAACCGGCAAGACTTCGTGTATGATGAGCTTCAAATCACAATGCGAAAAAAACTTCGACAAATGTTTTTTCTTAAAAGAAATTGATCCGTCGTTTTTCGATGAAACGCATAATATCATTGAACTTGTCGTCGGTCGTTTATATTCTGTTCTAACAGCGACAGAGAAAGATGGATATGATGAAGCCAAACGCGACGAACTTGTCTGCCAGTTCAACAAGGTAATGATTTACATGAAATACCTTGCAAAACCAGAAGATAAAGAACGATATTATGATGGTCTTCAAGAGTTGGAAGCTTTGTCCGTGGGATTGTCTCTTCAAGAGAGTATACAGAAACTTTTCTGTATTTTTTTAGAGTATGTCAACAAAGATTATCTCGTTATAGTCATTGATGACTTGGATTTGAATATTCAGGGTGCTTACATAATGTCTGAACACATCCGCAAATATTTGACCAACAAGAAGTGCATCATTATGTTGAGTGTGAAAGTAGAACAGTTAACAGATGCAGTTCAACACAATCTCGAAAACAGCCAAAATGTTGATAGTGCAGAAGGACACGAGATGGCAGTCAAATACGTTACAAAACTGATTCCTGTCAGCAGTCGTGTAAATATGCCATTGTTGGAGGACTATTGTGACAACAAACTAAAATATGTTTATACTGACGCTAACGGTCATGCTTGTACAGATGAGTTTCATTCTGTCAAAGAGGCTGTTACTCATTCAATATTTTGGAAAACAGGTTATCTATTTTATAATAGTCGGGGACGAAATTCGCTGATTATCCCCTCTTCGCTTCGTTCTTTGCGTCAACTATTGCACATGCTGTACAGAATGCCCTTTCGCGACAAAAATAGACCAACAGAGCACAAGCAAAACCAGAAGCAGTTCAAGCAGTACTTTTTCAATACGTGGACTCAACAATTGTCTGTAGAATACAGGCTTATAGCGTATAGACTTCTAAGTATAGAATCTGACATAGCGTTCAACAAAGCAGTAGTTGCAAATTTAATGACGCTTGATATACTCAAAAACAGTACTCGGTTCAAATCGATTGCTGATCCATCTAATTATGCCTATAACGTTTCATTAGGTGATGTTTTGCGCATATTGGAGTATTTAGATCAGGATGAGAGTGATATGCAGCTGCAACTTTTTGTATTCTTTGTGCGTTCACTGTATTCTATAAAGTTGTACGAATACTATGACTTTGTAACTGAGGACATCACTGCTAATCATTATCCCAAACCGGAGAACATTGACCAGACTGGTGAAATATACTCCTCGGATGCGATGTTTGAACAAGCAAATAAACTACAGAAGCTCGTCAATGGTCAATACTTTTCTTTTGTGGCAGACGAAGTGCTACCTCCCCAAAATATTCAAGGTGCTGAGAACCAGAGCAGAGACAATAAACTGATAAATGGAGACATTCTGATAGCGAAGATAAAAGAACTTGGTCGTGGAAAAAATGAGATAGACGATAGTTATAAAGAAAAATTTCGTATGGCTGAATTTTTCATGCTGACAACATCCAGATTAGCCAATATTAAACGGAAAACCGACTCATGGGAATTGAAACGAAATTCATTTGAACCGTCTTATCTGGTGCCATTTCATTCAAATGTCAAGAATCTAGTATTCGACGTATTGTCACCATTTTACAATGTGTTGAACCTGAAGAATACATATAATCGTTTTAATACGTACTTCCGACAAAATCCTGAGGATTCCACCATTTATGAATTTGCAGTACAAAATAACTGGTCTTTACTGTCAAAGATGATTGATAGTAATGACCGAGACTATGAAGTTAATCTGCACGGTTTTCTTTCCGATGGAGTATTACGCAATGCCGAGGTTCTGAATGCGTTGTCTGAGCGTATACGAGCCAGTCGCTTCGGCAGCTATTCCAGCAAAAACAGTGTGTGTATCAAAGAATTTTATAGCAAGATAAGACAATCTGGAATGCGCACATACCCCCGAACGAAAAAAGACATACCGTATCAGATTCAATTCATGTTTTTGGATGCCATTTGCAATTTTCTGGAAACTTGCGACCAAGACGCTTTCGAAACAATTTATAGTCGTCAGGAAGAAGCTGAAAACGCTATTGCAGCACTCTTTACAGCCAAGACCTATGCACCAGGTACAATTCTTAATAAATTAAAGAAACAACTTCCTGAAATCTTCAATAAGATTACTCGTCAAGAATGGAAACAGAAATTTCCTGACAATGAAAGAATTTCTCGTGAACGTATAATTGAAACAATAGAGGAGATTCAAAGACAATAAGTTATGGAACTACTCGCTTCCGCCATTCGCACACTATTTTACGACTTTAATGTGAGTAGTTTGTACACTGACATTAAAAATCACACCAATTCCTTTATTAAAGGTGATTTTGTTGAGCAGGCATCATGGCAGGCAAGGGCTTTTACAAAGAGTGAACTACGGTGTTTGCAAGAATATGTCAAGCAGAAATGCCACTGTGGGAAAGCCCCGAAATGGCATCAAATGTTGAATGTTTTACCTGAATTTACTGTAAAGTGTCTGATAAATAATAATGGTACGCCTACTGTAACATTCGGTAAACTTCAAGAATGGCGTGAACTTTCTCTCTTGTTAGGAGAAGATTTACTGACAACGGTATTTTTGGCGTTTCATCAGCACAAACCTGTCTCATTCGACTGGCCAAACATTATCCATCATGACAATGAAGGCATCAATAATGTATTAAAGAACGGACTATGCGATACACATGCTCATTTGAAGGCATCGGCGGATGTCTTTGAATTGACATGGTTAGATTTTATGAACAGGTTGATAAATAGGGATGATGACTATCAAAAGGTTCTATATATGGCTGATTCACAAATACAATACCGCAGAGACCAACAGAACTTTGAATTTCGCAAGATGGTACAGATGGCAGCCATTCTCAGACTGCATATATTTGAGATTTTGAATGGAAAAAAAACAGCAGTGCCAAATACAGGACTTCTAAAAATGTTGGACGATGATGTATGCCGAACCAAGCATTTAGTTGAGTTTGAAAGTCGGATTAGGAGTTATCAGACTGCTGATAACAAAATATTTAACATCACTCATGAATATGCTATTCAGAAGAAGCCCTCTTCCGAAATATATGCGATACACAGCGGTGAACGAGAGTTGCTGTATCAGTTCTTTTCCCGTTATTTCAAGAGAAACCCAGACACTCAGATAATCAACTTGGCAGATTTGTTCTTCCTATACATATCGCTAAAAATCAGAGTGCGCAAAGAGTTCGTTCAAACCAATCCTCTGTTCGGATTTGACAATTTCAAAATGTATGAGCATAGAAAAACCAAGTTCTGCTCAGACGATTTCAAAAAAATCTTTCCATTGTATGCGATTCAATCCTCTATACGGCCAAATACGACTGATAAGATGGAGGCTCGTGTTACACCAATTGAAATTCCAAAGCAAGAAATAAGGATATGTATTGATGGTAATAACAATAACATTCGTGGTGACATAACAGACGAAAATCTAACATATATCATCCATTTCATCAAACAGAGTGAATATGCAGTACATAAGAAACATTATGGCATCAGATATGATTATGGCGAAAAATACAGAAAAGAGATAGACGGCATACTTTCTGATACCATAAAACGTTATGCTGCCAAGCAACATTATGACGATAGACCATATCCCCCACCCATATATAAAATTGTCGGTATTGACGCTGCAGGAGCAGAAATAGATTGCTCTCCAGCTGTGTTCGGGCAGACATACCGTTATGCTCGTTTAAGGGGCCTAACAAACCTGACTTATCATGTTGGAGAAGACTTTTATGATCTTTGCGATGGTTTGAAGGCAATAGATGATGCCATCCGTTTTTTGAATTTAGATACAGGAAGCCGCTTGGGACATGTCATAGCATTAGGAATTTCCACTAAACAGTACTATGAACGTAGAGAGTACCAAACCATTATGTCACGTCAGAGACTATTGGATACATTAGTCTGGATACATCAAACCATATCGTTAAACAGATTGTTAATGTCCGTGAAATTTTCAACGGAATTGGAAGATAAAGCTAAGGACCTCTATTATGAAGTTGGTTATCGCATTCTTCCTTTCGACATTGAAACATATTATATGTCAATGATGCTTCGAAGCGATAGTCTTGATAAGACAGACAAGATTTCATGTTGGGGACGCGCATCTGTATGTCAGGATTCACTTTGCACAAAAGCGAGAGACAACAAAAACGCACTTGCCCTATGCCATGAATTCCTCACGAGCAAAGACGTTTGGAAGGAAGGCAACGCAATGACTACCTATACATATCTTCCGGAAATAGTTGAAATAGCGTCAGCATTGCAAGCATGCATACAACGTGAAATTCTGAAAAAGAATATAATAATAGAAACTAATCCTTCATCCAATGTCGTAATAGGACCAATAGATAGATATGAAGAACATACTCTCCACCAGTTTGTTAAGAATGGCATTGTTGCAAGTATCAATGCTGATGATAAGGGTATTTTCTCTACGTCATTATACAACGAATATTCACTGTATGCAAGTTCGGCAAGTCTTATAGGAGTAAGTGATGCTGATATCATCAACAACATAAAAAGAATACATATAAATGCCGAAAATAGTCGATTTAGGGCACCAAAGCTAACATTGTAGTTGTGATATTTTCCGTAATTTTATGCGACTGGACACTGTCCAAAATTTTGTGTAAATGGAAACAGGATTCAGTTGTAGGTTTCTTCTTATATTTGGATTCTGTTTTCAAAAATAAGCATAAATTGATTCATAATCAAGCCCCAGTTGTGAATCGGCTGTGTCCATTTCTTCTCAATCTCCATAAGTGAAAGATAAACGGTCTTTTTTACGGCATCATCCGAAGGGAACGAAAGCTTTGATTTTGTGTATTTTCTGATTTTCCCGTTCAGGTTCTCAATAAGATTCGTGGTATAGATTATTTTTCTGATTTCCAGCGGGAACTGGAAGAAAACAGTAAGGTCATCCCAATTGTTCCTCCATGAAAGTATAGCGTATGGATACTTTCCTCCCCATTTCTTTTCCAGGTTGTCAAGTTCTGCAGCAGCAACTTCCTTGTTGGGTGCATTGTAGATATTCTTCATATCTGCTGTAAACTCTTTCTTATCCTTATAAACGACATATTTACAGGAGTTTCTGATCTGATGTACCACACAGATTTGAG
>ENA-ORTB01001178-ORTB01001178.1-human-gut-metagenome-genome-assembly--contig:-NODE-1178-length-30682-cov-3.441832_pt1 | contig 30682 bp, 26 predicted proteins | sample MGYA00241905_ERZ509174 | MGnify/ENA primary metagenome ERZ509174 (study PRJEB26280, sample SAMEA2338851) | human gut metagenome | biome: human gut; feature: human-associated habitat; material: faeces... | reverse complement strand
GCGGCGCGCTCACGGGCGAATTTTTCGAAAGCGGACAGTTCGTCCTTACGGAAAACAGCGTTGCGGCGTGGCAAGAGGCAATTCGCGCCGAACTTTCGGCAAAGTCCGCCGCCGTATACGAAGCGGCGGTTCCCTCGTGGGATGAAATCGCAAAGGAACACGCGCATATCTATCGAGCTATCCTGAAAAATCCGTTGATCGACGGCGAACGGACGGACGCGGAATCCGCACGGAAACGTGCGAAAAAACAAAAGACGGAGGTCGGCGATGAACGTAGTGATTAACGGTCTCGGCACGGCGAACGACGAAAACGTAACCGGCATACAGCGCGTGTGCCGCGAACTCACGCTGCGGCTGGACGAACTTTTGAAAAACGAACCGGAAATTCACGCCGAATATCTTTCGAAAACGGGCGCGAAAAACGTCGTCGTGGCGCCGTCCGATCTTCATAACATCGAATTTTGCGAACTGGACGGGCAGAAAAACAAGATCAACGCCCTGTTCCGTTTTCCCCGGTACGTAAAAAAGCGCGGCGCCGTCGCCGTAGCGTTTTCGCACGAGCTTACATGCGTTAAAAATTCCGTCGTCTGCGTGCACGACGTACGCCCGCTGGCACGGAAAGAATACGATTCGAAGCGCCTGCGCGCCGAATACAGACTGTTCGCGCACTGCGTAAAAAAATACGCCGCCGCGGTGGTAACCGTTTCGGAATATCAGAAAAAAGAAATTTGTTCGCTGATGAAAATCTCGCCCGAAAAAATCCGCGTGATTTATCACGGATGGGAACATATCGCGGCGATCGAAAGCGACGAAAGCGTGTTTGCGCGGCATCCGCGGCTGAAAAAGAACGATTATTATTACGCGCTGGGCAGCCTTGCCCCGCATAAAAATTTAAAATGGCTGCAGGAACAGGCGAAGCGCAACCCTCAAAGAATTTTTGCCGTCGCGGGCGGCGTCAACGCGGAAAACTGGTGCGGCTCGTACGAAGAAAGAGTGAACAATTTCCCCGATAACGTCGTTTTGCTGGGATATGTATCGGACGGCGAAAACAAAGCTCTGATGCAGGGTTGCCGCGCGTTTTTGCAGCCGTCGAAATACGAAGGGTTCGGCATTCCCCCGCTGGAAGCGCTTGCCTGCGGCGCGCCGATAATCCTTTCAAACGCCACATGTTTGCCTGAAATTTACGAAGATTGCGCGCGGTATTTTCACCCGGACGATTACGAAGCCGATATCGAGGCTCTTCTGAAACAGCCGGTAGCGCCGCCCGAAAAAATTCTGGAAAAATGCTCGTGGCAAAAAGCGGCAAAGCAGTGGCTGGAACTTATCAGGCATACAAAGGAAAACTCATGAAAATCGCTTTATACTTAACCGATAACAAACGCCGGCACGACGGCGTTACGACGTTTCTGCACGAAACGCTGAAAGCCTTTCGGAGCGGAGAAAATGCGGCAAAAGCCGAACTTCTCGGCGGCGCTCTGCTTTCCCGCAAAGAAAATAAAGAGGAAATTTCCGCCGTTTTTCAACAAATCGTTCCCGGCGTAAAAGTCAACCTCGTAAAAACGGCGTACCCCGCCGTCGTGTTGTCCCGCGCGGAGTATCTTTTCAGGCGGAATTACAATAAAATTTTCGGCGAAAAAGCGGACGTGTACATTTTCCCCGTGAATTTCGTGCCGAAAAACAAACCGCAGGGCGTAACCGCCGTGGTCATACACGATTTAATCCCCCTGCACCGCGCCGATTTGCCCGGCTGGATGAAACATTTTTACAAAAAAATGTATGCAACCGCGGTGAAAAACGCCGACGTGATTTTCACCGTTTCCGAATATTCCGAAAGCGAAATTTTAAGACATTACCCGCAGGCAAAGGGTAAAATCGTGGTGAATTACTGCGGAACGGACGCCGCGTTTTTCGCCGAACCCGTCCCCGCAGAAAAGAAAAAGGAAGTGAAAGAAAAATACAATACGGGCGAAAATTATTTTCTGTTCGTCGGGCAGGATCGCGACAATAAAAATCTGCCCCGCCTTTTAAACGCATACGCCCTGTTGCCCGATGAAATCCGCAAAAATCACAAGCTCGTTATCGCAAATCACAATCCGCCGCTGAAAGAACAGGCGGAAAAACTCAATCTTCCCGGTATAGTGCTGCTGGACGGAATCGATCACGGCGACATCGCCGCCGTGATGCAATGTGCGGGCGCGCTGATGCTCGTTTCCACGTCCGAAGGGTTCGGGCTGCCGCTTGTAGAAGCGATGGCGGCGGGCGTTCCCGCGGTAACTTCCGGCGTTTCCTGCCTGCCCGAAGTGGCGGGCGGCGCGGCGCTTCTTGCGGATCCGTACAGCGAACAATCCATTGCCGATTGCATGGCGCGCGTGATGACGGACGAGCCCTTGCGCGAAGAACTCATAGCAAAGGGCAAAGAACGCGCAAAAGCGTTCACATGGGAAAACACGGCAAGCGTTTTCGTAAAGGAAATCGGGAAATTGTTATGCAGATAGAAAGAACGAAAAACGCCGTCAAAAATTCATTCAGCGGACTGATTTTCCGTGTGGTGTGCCTCCTGTTTCCCTTCGCCATTCGCACGATACTCATCGAAAAACTCGGCATCGAATACGCGGGGCTCGGCTCGCTGTTCACGTCGCTTTTACAGGTCTTGTCCCTTTCGGAACTCGGCTTTTCCACGGTGGTGGCGTTCGCCATGTACAAGCCCGTCGCCGAGGACGACAAACCGCTGGTATGCGCGCTGCTCGGACTGATCAGAAAGGTGTATTATATCGTCGGCGCGGTGATTTTAATCGTCGGGCTTGCAATCACGCCGTTTTTGCCGAAACTCATCAAGGGCGACGCCCCCGCGGACGTCAATCTGTATATCCTGTATTTTATTTACCTGTTCAATACGGTCGTCAGTTACTTCGTGTTCGCGTACAAAAGCGTTCTGCTTTCGGCGTTTCAGCGCACGGATATCGAAAGCAACATCATGTCGGTTTCGTACGTTGCGATGTATATCCTGCAGGTCGTTGTGCTTTTGGCATTCGGAAATTACTACGTATATATCGTTTTCCTGCCGCTTTGCACGCTGACGATCAATCTCGTCCGTTCGGCTTACGTCAATAAAAAATACCCGGATTACAAGGCGGAAAATACGCTGGACGACGCCGAAAAAAAGGCGGTATTCAAAAATATCGGCGCCATGATCGGGCATCGGTTAAGCGGCACGGTGATTTTTTCGGGCACGAATATCGTCATTTCCTCCCGCCTCGGTCTGGAACCGCTCGGCGTGTACAACAATTATTTTTATATCGTCAATTCTCTCATCGCCATCATCTCGGTGGTATACACCGCGCTCACGGCGGGCATCGGCAACAATATCGTTACCGGCGACGTGAATAAAAATTACGCCGATTTCAAAACGCTTACCTTCGTAAACGTGTGGATGGTGGGTTGGATGTCCGTTACGCTTCTGTGTTTGTTCCAGCACTTCATGAGAATCTGGATGGGCGGCGACGAATCCAAGATTCTCGGAGATTCGTCCGCGTTCCTGTTTGCGGTTTTATTGTATCTGTGGAAATTCAAAGATATTCTCACCACGTATAAAGACGCGGCGGGTATGTGGAAAAACGATTTTTTCAAGCCGTACGCGGTGGCGGCGATTACGTTGATTCTGGCGGAACTGCTCATTAAGCCCATGGGCGTAAACGGCGCCGTCGTCGCGATGATCGCGGGCGTGTTCGCCGTGTCGATGCCGTGGGAAACGCACGCGTTCTTTGCGGGATATTTTAAATTTTCTCCCGCAAAATATTATCTTCGCATGCTGGTGTACACGCTCGTCGTGGCGGCGGTCGGCGCGGCAACGTTCGCGCTGTGTTCGTTGTTGCCTTCTTCCGGCGTAGGCGCGTTGCTTTTAAAAGGCGTTATCTGCGTGCTGCTGCCCAACGCCGCGTTTTTGCTGCTTTCGTTCAGAACGCGCGAATTTAAAGTGGTGGCGGGCAAACTGAAAGAGCTGCTGAAACGAAAGTCGTAAAGTATAGGAAAACCGTGTAAAAAAATCCCGGCGGACGTGTATGCTCCCGCCGGGATTTCGTCGTTAAAAATTTATTCGTCGCCGTTTTTTTCGTACGCAAGCCGCGCGGCGCCGTCGGCAAGACGGATTTCTCCCCGTTCGGAAAACCCGTTTTTTATAAGTACCGCCCGCATCGCCGCGTTGTTTTCATGCGTGTCCGCCCGCAGGTGAAGGCATATTTCTTCCGCAAATTTCACAATCGCCGCAAACACGCCGCGCGTCGTGCCGTCGCTCGCCACGCGGTGAATCGTCAGATAGGGGGAAGAAGAAAGCCACGTGCCGTTTTTAATGTGCGCGTACGTCGGATCTTCGCCCGTCAGCGCAAACGCCGCATGCGGTTTTCCGTCGGCGGATTCCAGAACATACAGTTCTTTCCGCGAAATATGGGCAAGCAGCAGCTCGTCCGGCGGAAAGTTTGCGCCCCATTGCGTCGCGTTCCCGTGTTCCGCCATAAACGCCCTCGCCGCCGCAAAAATCTCCCGCAAAAGAGGCAGGTCGTCCGTCCGCGCGAGTCGTATCGCGCAGTCTTTTGCGTGAATGACGCGGTTCGTGCTCATACGATTCTTTCCTTTTCATGCGCGTCGGCGGCAACGTACAGCGTTTTGTAATCGGTGTACGTAACAAAACCGGGCGCCGCTTTTTTCGGCTTTTTCACGTGCTTGCGCTTCGCGTAGTCCACAGCCGCTTTTTCGCCGTGTTTTACTTCGGAAAAATACACGCAAAGTTGCGCCGCCGCTTCGATTACCTCGTCGGGTACCTTTTTCCCGCCCGACAGAATGCCCGCGTGCGCCGAGTGGTATTTCTGCACGTGCAGCCATAAATCGTCGCCGTCCAGCGCCCGCACAAGGTTGTCGTTCGAAGCGTTGTTCCGTCCCGCCAGCACCGTGAATCCCCCGATTTCGTATTTGCGGAAGGGCACCGAAGCCGTCTGTTTTTTCTTCTTCGCCTTTTCCTGCGGCAGCAGTCCGAGAGAGCGCAGTTCTTCTTCCGTTTCCGTCAGGTCGTCCGCGCTTTCCGCCAGATTCAGAAACGCCGCCACCGATTTGAAATACGAAAGCTCCCTTTCCTCGTCCTCGCGGCGGGGGGTAAGCGCCTCTTTCGTCCGTTTTTCCTTTGCGTACGTTTTGAAATACCGCTGCGCGTTGGCGGCGGGGGAAAGCGTTTTGTCCAGCGCGATTTTCTCTTCTTTTCCGCCCTCGTACCAGTTTTCGGCAAGCAGAACGCCGTCGCCTTTCTGCAGTTTGTAAATGTTCGCCGTAATCAGTTCGCCTTTCACACGGTTGCTTTCGGCTTCGGCAAGCCGCCGTTCGGTATCCGCAAGATTTTTTTCGCTCTTCCTGATTTTCGAATTCGCCACGGCAAGCAGCCGCGCCTTTTTTTCGCCGAACGCGCGGTTTTCGCTGCGGGTTACGTAATACGTCGCTTCCGCGTCGTTCAGGCTGTCCGCCCGGACGCCGTCGTCCGTCAGAAACGCGAAATAATCGGAATAATTCCCGTTTTCTTTCACAAGACACGGGTTTACCGGCTCCTTTAAATAGAAATTCGCGAAAAATGCCGGAAATTCCTCCGCCGTAACGCCCCGCGCCTTGGCAAACGCCGCAATGTGCCGCGCCGTGGGCAGGGCGATGCCCGCCACGCCCGAAAAGATGAATTTCGCCGTCGTTTCTCCATAAAGTTCTTCACATAAAAACGCGTTGTTTCCGCCGCTGCCCCCGTCGTTTTTCGTAATATTGCAGGAAAGAAACGCCTGCCACTTTTCCCTGAAAGCCGCTTCGTCCGTCGGCGAAACTTTGTCCTGCGCGGGCGGCAGCGCGTATTTCGCGCCGGAAAACAGAATCCGTCCCGACGCGTTTTCCAAAGAAGTGCTTTTCAGCGCGCCCGCGATGATGCCGTTTTCCGTTAATATCAGGTTGGAATATTTCCCCATCAGTTCGGCGTACAGCACCTTTTCTCCGCCCGAAAAATCGTTGAAACAGAGGAACGTCAACGCCAGAATACGCTCGTTTTCCACCTGTTTCACGCTTAAAAGCTGCGCGCCCGAAAGATGTTTCCTCAGCAGCATGCAAAAGGACGGCGCCGCGAGAAGCGGCGGCTTTTCCGTTTTCTGCACGCAGACGCGCGCAAACGAGGCGTTCGTATCGAGGATAAGTTTAAGAGCGCCTTTTTCGGTGTATATAATTAAGGCGAGTTCGTCTTTATCCGCTTGCGAAACGCGGTTTACTCTGCCGCCCGCAAGCATAGAGTCCAGCTCGGAGGCAAGTCGTCTGATATGAAAAGCGTCCTGAGGCATAATCTCCCTCCCGAAAGAAATTCTTCTCTCCGCGGAAGCGAAAAATCGTAAAATTCGCCGATTTTCGCGGCGGAGGAAAAACATTTTTCCTAAATTATAACCGAAATTTCGCGATTTGTAAATAAAATCGCTTTATTTTCTTTAAAGAATATGGTAAAATGTAGGGAGCGGGCGAAAAAGGCGGCAGACCGCCGTCGGAAAAACGCGCCCGCGGAAATTCAAACGAAAAAAGATAAAAGTTTTTTCGGAAAAGCAAATCCAACGAAAAAACGTCAGGAGAAAACAACACTATGAAGTACACCACCAAAGCAGCTGAAAAAAGCACCGTAAAAATTACGCTTACTTTCGATAAAGACGAATGGATCGACGCGCAGAACAAAGCGTACGTCAAGGAGCGCGGCAGATTCGCGGTGAACGGCTTCCGCAAAGGCAAAGCCCCCAAAAACGTTATCGAACACGCATACGGCAAGGGCGTTTTCTATGAAGACGGGCTGAACATCCTCTTCTCCGAAAACTACGGCAAAATTCTCGACGAAAAGAAAGACGAATTCACCGTTGTGGGCGATCCGGACGTATCCGTAGACGAGCTTACGGAAGACAAAGTGGTTATGTCCGCCGTCGTTCCCGTAAAGCCGGAAGTAAAAATCGAAGCGTATACGGGTATGAAGCTGAAAGGCTACGCGTATAATGTAAAAGACGCCGACGTAGACGCGGAAATCGAAAAAGTGCTCGAAAGAAACGCGCGCAAAGTTACCGTGGAAGGCAGAGCCGCCGAAAAGGGCGACGTTGCCAACATCGATTTCGTGGGCACGGTAAACGGCGTGAAGTTCGAAGGCGGCGAAGCGCAGGGCTTCGATCTCACGCTCGGCAGCGGACAGTTTATTCCCGGTTTCGAAGATCAGGTGATCGGCATGAACGTGGGCGAAAAGAAAGACGTAAACGTAACGTTCCCCGAAGATTATCAGGCGGCGGATTTAAAGGGCAAAGCGGCTGTGTTCGCGGTAACGCTCAACTCCCTTTCCGCCAAAGAAAAGCCCGAACTCACCGACGCGTTCATCAAGGACGCCACGGGCAGCGAAACCATCGAAGCGTATAAGGAAAAGACGAAAGAAAGATTGCAGAAGCAGGCGGATTCCCGCGCGAACGACGATACCGAAAACGCCGTTTTAAACGAAATCGCGAAAGGCGCTTCCGCCGAAATTCCTCAGGCGATGATCGAATCGGAAATCGATAACCTCGTGCGCCGTTTCGAATATCAGCTGATGTATCAGGGGCTGAAGCTTGACGATTATCTGTCGTTCATCAAAACCACGAAAGAAGATTTCCGCAAGAATTACGAAGAAGCCGCGAAGAAGAACGTTCTCAACCAGCTGATTATCTCTCAGATTATCAAGAACGAGAAAATCGACGCCGCCGAGGACGAAATCAAGGCGAAGATCGCCGAGCAGGCGGAATCCGTAGGCAAGAGCGCGGAAGAATACGAAAAGACGATCGATCCCCGTCAGGTGGATTATATCAGAAACGACATTATCATCACCAAACTGTTCGATTTCTTGAAGGCGAACAACGAGATGACGTATTCCGACGGCACGGAAGAAGCGGCGGAAACGACGGAAAAGAAACCCGCCGCCAAAAAGACTGCCGCCAAAAAAACCGTAAAAGCGGCTGAAACGGAAGAAAAAACCGAAAAGAAGCCGGCAGTGAAAAAGACGGCTGCCGCGAAGAAAACCGCGGAAGAAAAAGCGGAAAAGAAACCCGCCGCGGCAAAGAAACCCGCCGCGAAAAAGACGGCGGCGAAAAAAGACGCCGAATAATTCTTCAAAAACGCAAAAAAGCGTTTGAACCGCGTTTAAAACGGTTAAAAAACGTTAAAAATCAATCGGAGGCTGTTGAATGAAAGAAAAGAACGTGCTTATCCCCTACGTTGTGGAACGAACGAGCGCAGGCGAAAGATCGTACGATCTGTATTCCCGTCTGCTGGACGATCGCATCGTGTTTTTAAGCGGCGAAATCGACGACGCTCTCGCAAACACCGTAGTGGCGCAGCTGATTTATCTGGAGGGAAAGGAACCGGGAAAGGATATTTCCCTGTACATCAATTCTCCCGGCGGATCGGTTACGGCAGGTATGGCGATTTACGATACGATGAACTACGTGAAGTGCGACGTTTCCACCATCTGTATCGGCATGGCTGCAAGCATGGGCGCGTTTTTGTTATCCAGCGGCGCCAAAGGCAAGCGTTACGCGCTGCCCAATTCCGAAATCATGATTCATCAGCCCCTCGGCGGCGCGCAGGGGCAGGCGAGCGACATCAAGATTCAGGCAGATCATATTCTGCGCACCAAAGCCAAGCTCAACCGGATTCTTTCCGAAAATACGGGGAAAGACCTTTCGGTGATCGAACGGGATACCGACCGCGACAATTATATGTCCGCGGACGAGGCGCGCGAATACGGCTTAATCGATAAGGTGTTCGACAGAAGATAACAATCGTACCGAAAACACGAAACAAACACGACGCGCTGCTTTCCCAAAAATACGAAAGAGGCGCGCCTGTTTTATTCGGACGTGCCGCGCGATAAACATCCCGTATTCCCCCTCGCCCCGTATTTCGGCGCACGGGCGGAACACGCGGAACGGACGGCACGGAAGAGAAAACACAAGGAGGTATAAAACCATGGCTGAAAAAGAAAGACACTGTTCCTTTTGCGGCAAGAAAGAAAGCGAAGTCAGACAGTTGATCGCTTCTCCCGAAGGAACGTTCATCTGCGAAAACTGCGTGGAAATCTGCAAAACCATGCTGGACGAAGCGCTTGAAAAGGAGGATTCGGCAAACGCCGTCATCCCCCTCAAAAAACCTGCCGAACTCAAAGAGGAGCTGGATAAATATATCGTCGGGCAGGATAAGGCGAAGCGCGTTTTGTCGGTTGCCGTGTACAACCATTATAAGCGCATCAATTCGCTTGCGGAAAAGAAAGACGACGACGTAGAAATCGAAAAGAGCAACATTCTGCTTCTCGGTCCCACGGGCAGCGGAAAAACGCTGCTTGCCAAAACGCTGGCGCGCATTTTAAACGTGCCTTTTGCCGCGGCGGACGCCACCACGCTCACCGAAGCGGGCTACGTGGGCGAGGATGTGGAAAATATTCTTTTAAAACTCATTCAGAACGCGGATTACGACGTATCGCGCGCGCAGCGCGGCATCATCTATATCGACGAAATCGATAAAATCGCGCGCAAGGGCGAAAACGTATCGATCACGCGCGACGTATCGGGCGAGGGCGTGCAGCAGGCGCTTTTGAAAATCATCGAAAGCACCGTGGCTTCCGTTCCCCCGCAGGGCGGCAGAAAGCACCCTCAGCAGGAGTGCCTGAGAATCGATACCACAAACATTCTTTTCATCTGCGGCGGCGCGTTCGTGGGCTTGGATAAAATCGTCGCTTCCCGTAAGGACGATACCACGCTCGGATTCGGCGGCAAAGTGCGCCTCGGCAAAGACGAGGTAGATTATTCCGCGCTGGAAGACGTAAAGCCTCAGGATCTGACGAAATTCGGCTTGATTCCCGAATTCGTGGGCAGACTTCCCATCGTGGTAAATTTAAACCCGCTGGACGAAGAAGCGCTGGTAAAAATCCTTACCGAGCCGAAGAACGCGATTATCAAGCAGTATCAGAAGCTTGTCGGGCTGGACGGCGTGAAGCTCACCGTAGAGGACGACGCGGTGCGCGAAATCGCGCAGACGGCAATCCGTTTAAAGACGGGCGCGCGCGGCTTGCGTACGATTATCGAGGGCGTCATGACGGGCGTGATGTACAAGATTCCTTCCGAGCCGAACGTGGAAGAAGTCATCGTTACGAAGGAGTGCATTACAAACGGCGCCGAACCGATTCTTGTTTATAAAAAATCGGCGTAAAACGTCTGTTTACGGAAATTTACCCGCTTGCGTTTAACCGCAAGCGGGTATGCGTTTATTATGCAGTTTTAAATTAAAAATGCGTTTAATCGGCTGCTACCCTCGTTGTTTTATATTTCTATAGTGGATTCTTCGCTTTGTTCCGCGGTAAACTCTTGCTCTTCCGTTTCAAACGGCGGCTTATAATTCGGGTTGCTCAAATATGTATTTTTTAAAGACTTTTTCAGTTTTTCGCCGCATGATTTAAACGAGAAAAACGTAATTCCGCCGCCGATTACCGCACCTGCCACAGGCACGGAATTTTGAATTGCTTTAGAAGTGATTTGCTTATTGAGCCGCGCGCCGAAAACGCCGGCGACTTTTCTCAACACGGGGTAAACCGTACCTTTCGTTACGGCGGCTTTCATAAATTTTTTTGATAAACCGTTACCGAGCCCGCGCGCGAGAGCAAGTAAAGCTTTGTTTGCGCCGGCTACTCCGTACATCACGCCGAAGCAAAGGATCAGTGTGTTCATTGTACCGTCGTCGAATTTTTCGCCTTTTTCTTCCGTATCGATTTGCGGAAAACCGTATAAATACAGAAGTTTTTGCGCCATACGTAAAAGGTAGGCGTAATATTGCGTTAAATCTACCGGTATGGCGGCAATTCCCGCAAAGCCTCCCGGCGCGCTCAGTGCCGCCGAAATTCCCGAAGCGCACACACGTTCGAAATTGATTGCGTCGTTCGCCATCTTGTCGATTTCCGTTTGCGCGACATTCGCGCGCATCGGCGATTCGGCAATCGCTAATTCGATGGTTTCTTGAGGAAAACGCTTTTGCAGCGTTTTCCTCAAAAATTCGGCGCGATTGATTTTTATTCCCGGAGTTTTCAATCCTTTGATAATCACGTCTTCCAGATCGATTTTTTCGTTGCCGTTTTCGTCGATCGCGTTGATGGCGGCGAGTTTCGCCTTTTCGACTGCGCTTTGTTTTTTAGCGGTTTCTTCCATGATTTACCTCCTTAGCCGAGTGCTTTCGCAAGTACGGAACAAAGCAGACAAATGCCGATACCGATTAAAAGATATTTCCACCAATGAGCTTTGATATTTTCGGAAATTTTACGGTTACGTTCGGCGCGTTTTGCTTCAATGCGTTCGCGCTCGTTTTCTTCTTTTTGTTGCTTTTCTTCTTTTTCCTGCTTTCGCCGCGCCTGCTGGCGTTCCACGAAGTCGAAAACGATTTCAAGCTTTCCTTGCTTTTTCGGTTTCTTTGCATTTTGTACGATAATCTGTGCGCCGCACTTTGAACAGTACGCCGTTTCGAGATTCGGATCGAGTTTTAAGTTTCCTTTACACTCGGGGCAAATAGCTGAAATGAATTTGATTTGTTTTTTGAATATACCCATATATGTATACTCCTCCTTTAAGTTTCTTATAATACGACGTGTAAATTTCGCGAAAAATAAAAAATGCGCTCCGCAAGCGAAGCGCACCAAAAAACGTTTCTCTTACGTTGCTACACATCTGCCCAAACAAAGGGAGAGAGAATACGTTTTTTTGCAAAAAGTAGTATTCCCCCTTGTCGGGCATATTAAGATGTGTAGCAAATATAGTTTACGGCATGTTTTAAAAAAAGTCAAGCAAATTGCAAAAAAAATCAAAATCTTTCACGGTGCGTTTTTTCCGAAAAACCGTTTTTGTACTTTATCTCGCGCGAAAAAATCGCGGGTGCAAAATTTGTTTAAAAGGCGGGCGCGCGGGGTAAAAATAATTATATGGAAAAGAATACGAAAAAGAAAAAAATAGTTCTTCCCGTGGTTCCTCTCCGCGGGAAAGTGGCGTTTCCGGGCACGATTTTCTCGTTCGACGCGGGCAGACCGGGCACCATCGAAGCGATTAAAATTTCGTCCTCGCAGTATAACGGCGAAATTTTAATCTGCACGCAGAAAGATACCGATAAAAACGACGTCGCCGCCGAGGATATGTATTCCGTAGGCACGGTGGCGGAAATAAAACAGGTTACCAACCTTCCGGGCGGCGCCGTGCGCGTGGTTGCGGAAGGGCAACGCGCGGTAAAAGTCAAGGCGTTCACGCTTACCGATTGTTTCTATGCGGAATGCGCCGAACGAAAAACCGTGCACGGCGATCCCGTTATCGAAGAAGCCTACCTTCGTTCCGCCCGCGCGCTGGTTGCCGACGTGCTGATTTCCGAGGGCAAACTCAATAAGGAAACGGTTGCCAAATTAGAGCTCACCGCCGACGCGGACGAATACGTCAACGCCGTCGTCAACGCCATGCGCGTGCGTCTGGACGTCAAGCAGCGGATTCTGGAAGAAACCGACGCGGTGGAACGCCTGAAACTGCTGGAACAGTGCCTGAACGACGAACTGGAAATTTCCAAAATCGAAAAGCGGATTTCTTCCGCCGTGCGGCAGAGCATCGAACGTTCGCAGAAAGATTATTACCTCCGCGAACAGCTGAAAGCCATTCACGGCGAGCTCGGCGACGACGGCAAGGAACAGGACAAGTACCGCGAAAAAGCGGAAGAAAAGCACCTGCCCGATTACATGCGCGAGAAGTTTCTGAAAGAGGTCGACAGACTCGACAAAATGCAGCCCTCTTCGCCCGAATACACCGTCGTTACGTCCTATCTCGATCAGGTGCTGGAACTCCCGTGGACGGAGGAAACCAAAGATACCGATAAACTTTCGGACGCGGCGGCGATTTTAAACGAAGATCATTACGCGCTTGAAAAAATCAAGGACAGAATCTGCGAATATCTTGCCGTTTTAAAACTGACGGGCAATATGAAAGCGCCTATTCTGTGTTTCGTCGGTCCTCCGGGCGTGGGCAAAACCAGCATCGCCCGTTCTATCGCCCGCGCGCTCGGCAGAAAATTCGTCCGCATGAGTCTCGGCGGCGTGAAAGACGAAGCGGAAATCCGCGGACACCGCCGCACGTATATCGGCGCGATGCCGGGGCGTATTTTGTATGCCATGAAGAGCGCCGGCACGATCAACCCCGTGATTCTGCTGGACGAAATCGATAAAATCTCCTCGGATATGCGCGGCGATCCCGCCAGCGCGCTTTTGGAAGTGCTCGATCCCGAACAGAACAATTCTTTCCGCGACCGGTACCTCGAAGAGCCGTACGATTTATCAAAAGTATTGTTCGTTACCACGGCAAACACGCTGGATACCATTCCCGCGCCGCTGCTCGATCGTATGGAAGTCATCGAACTTTCGGGGTATACTTTGGAAGAAAAGAAAGAAATCGCGCGGCGTTATTTAATCCCCAAACAGCTGAAAGCCAACGGACTTACGGAAAAGGACGCAAGCTTTACGGACGGCGCGATTAAAAAAATCATCGAAGGGTACACTATGGAAGCGGGCGTGCGCACGCTGGAACGCACCATAGGCGCCGTATGCCGTAAAATCGCAGTAACGGCGGCGGACGCCGAAGAACGCGTGAAAGTTTCCGTTACCGAAAAGGCGGCGGAAAAATATCTCGGCGCGCCGCGGTTTGTTAAAAACGAAGTGGAAAAACAACCGGAAGTCGGCGCGGCGGTCGGGCTCGCCTGGACGGCGGTCGGCGGCGTAACGCTTACGGTGGAAGCCGCCATCGTGAAAGGCAAGGGCGACGTGCGCCTGACGGGCAAACTCGGCGACGTCATGAAAGAATCGGCGCTCGCCGCGCTCACGTTCATCCGCTCGCACGCAAGTCGTTACGGCCTGAACGAAGAGGTTTTCGAAGAAAGCGACGTGCATATTCACGTGCCGGAGGGAGCCACGCCGAAAGACGGTCCTTCCGCGGGCATCACCATGGCTACGGCGGTGCTTTCCGCGTTTTCGGGGCTGCCGGTAAAAAAGAGCGTTGCGATGACGGGCGAAATCACGCTGCGCGGCAAAGTGCTGCCTATCGGCGGCTTGAAAGAAAAGGCGCTTGCGGCGCGCCGCCCGGGCATCACGCGCGTGATTATCCCCGCGGAAAATAAAAAAGATCTGGAAGAACTTCCCGCGCCGATCCGCGCCGAAATGACGTTTATTCCCGTAACCGACGCGGAAGAAGTATTCGGAGAAGCAATCGAAAATTTTAAAATCTGCGACGCGCCGGCGCCCAAGGCGGAAAAACGCGGCCGCGGCGGCTTATACCCTCCGCACGGCGAGCCGATGCCCTGCTGACGGGGCGGTGCGAAACATAAAAACGTCCCGCCGTCGGCGGGACGAAACAGGTTTTCAAGGTGAACTATGGAATATCTTTACAAAAAAGCATCGGACGGCGCGGCGGAAGAAAAAAAGCCACCGCTCGTCATAAAAAACGCGAAGTTCGTAACGTCCGCGGCAACAAGCGCGCAGTTTATCAAAGCGGATAAGCCGATGATTGCGGTGTGCGGCAAGTCCAACGTGGGCAAAAGCACGTTCATCAACATGCTTGCGGGGCAGAAACGGCTGGCAAAAACAAGCGCCGCGCCGGGCAGAACGCGCCTCGTGAATTATTTCGATTTCGGCGAATTTTATCTGGTGGATCTTCCGGGATACGGCTACGCGGAAGTTTCGCGGGCGGAAAAGGCAAAATGGGCGAAAACGCTGGATAAATTTTTCGAAAACAAGCGCGAACTTGCGCACGTGTTTCTTCTGTTCGATTGCCGGCACGATCCCACGGCGGAAGATTTGCAGATGCTTAGCTATCTGAACTATCACGTCGTGCCGTTCACCGCCGTACTTACGAAAGGCGACAAGCTTTCGAAAATGAAGCTGAAAGAACAAAAAATCAAAATTTCGGCGAAAGCGGGGCTTGCGGCGGGCAACGTTATCGCCACCGCCGCGGCGGACGGTACGGGCAAGACCGAAATTCTGCAAAAGACGGCGGAAATTCTTGCGATCGCCCGCGCGAAACAAAACGCGTCGGAAGAAACCGAAGAGGATACGGAAGATAAAAAAGAATTGACAAACCGTCGGGAAACATAGTATAATAAAATCCGAACAAGCAAAAAAGGTGAAAAGAAGCGATGCGAATCTGGGCAAAAGCGATGAAAGGCGGCAAAATCCGCAAACAATTTGTATACGAGCGCGACGGCAAAGTGGTGTACTCGCAGTTTTTCACGTATTTATCGGAAATCTGCGCCGCGCTTGACGTTCCCACGCCCGTGCTTTTAAAAACGCATATTTTCAATTTCGCCAAATTCAATCACGTCAACTTTCTCCCGCGCGATTTCGTGGAAAGCTTCCCCTACGATAAACTGGTGCTGGAAAATATCTTTTAACCCGCCGGCGAGCGTACCGCAGGCTTTCCGGGCAGGCAAAGCCGGTTCGGCGGGGCGCCGCGAAAAATAAAATTTTTGCAAAAACCCCGCTTTTTCCTTGACAAATCCCCGATTTCGGAGTATAATACAAGTACTGTAAAAACCGAATAAAACCGTGGCATGCGCCGACAGGAAAGGCGCGTCGTCGCGGTTGTCTTTTTGCGTTCTTTGAAAAAGGACGGTTTTTTTGTTATTAAACGGAAAAACGCCCGGAAAAGCCCCGTAAAAAGCAAAAAAGCGGCAAGAAACAAACAGAAATCGCAGAATACGACAAAACAGTTTCAGAAAACTTTCAAAAGGAAACTTTTAAAGATAAGCAGGAAAATTCCGGAGGTAAACAAGACATGGCTGAAAAATTTCAGATGACGCAGAAAGGGTACGACGAAGCGGTGAAGCTGCTCAAATACCTGCAGGGCACCAAGCGCAAGGAAATCGTTGCGCGCATCGCGGAAGCGCGTTCGCACGGCGACCTTTCCGAAAACGCGGAATACGACGCGGCGCGCACCGAACAATCCAACAACGAAATGGAAATCGAAGAGCTCGATTATAAAATCAAAAACGCCGAAATCGTCGCCGAAAACAACGATACCAGCAAGGTGAACATCGGCAACGTGGTAAAGGTGTACGATCCCGATCTCGAAGAGGAAGAAACCTACGAAATCACCGGCACCACCGAATCGAATATTCTCGAAAATAAAATTTCCAACGTTTCCCCCGTGGGCGCGGCGCTCATCGGGGCGAAAGTGGGCGATCGCGTAACCGTCCGTCCCGACGGCGGCGAATCGTACGTGCTCGTCGTCAAGGAAATTTCGCTCGCGAAGAAGTAAATCGCGGAGCTCCCCCCGGAAAACGCGCACACAAAAACGCGCGCCCGGCAAGAAGTAAAAACGAGGTAAAAACCTATGGAAGAAAACAAGCAGAACGCAAACGGACAAGCCCCCGCGGCGCCCGCCGCGGCTCCGGAACAAACCGCGGAAACGCTCGCCGAACAGGCGCGCATCCGCCGCGAAAAACTGGCGAAATTGCAGGGCGAGGGCAAAAACCCGTACGAGCAGGTGAAATACCCGGTAGACGCGGACAGCGCTTCCGTCAAAGCGAATTTCGAGGCGTACGAGGGCAAAACGGTAACGATGGCGGGCAGAATGATGTCCCGCCGCATTATGGGCAAAGCCTCGTTTTCGCACATAGCCGATAAAAGCGGCTCCATTCAGATTTACGTTACCCGTCAGGATATCGGCGAGGAAAACTATCTTTCCTACAAAAAAGATTACGACATCGGCGATATTTTCGGCTTCAGAGGCTTCGTATTCAAAACGCAGACGGGCGAAGTAACGGTACACGTAACCGAACTTGTGCTTTTAACGAAATCCCTGCTCCCCCTGCCCGAAAAATACAACGGCTTGCAGGATAAGGATATGAAATACCGCCTGCGCCACCTCGATCTTATCATGAACGACGACGTGAAGCAAACGTTCCGTCTGCGTTCGAAAATCATGAAAGAACTGCGCGCGTATCTCGATGCGAAAGGCTATCTCGAAGTGGATACGCCTGTGCTGCTTCCCCTTGAAATCGGCGCCGACGCCCGCCCGTTCAAAACGCACCACAACGCCCTGAATATCGATATGTATATGCGTATCGAAACGGAGCTGTTTTTAAAGCGCCTTATCGTCGGCGGACTGGACCGCGTGTACGAAGTGGGCAGAATTTTCAGAAACGAGGGCATGGACGCTTTCCACAACCCCGAATTCACCACCATCGAAATGTATCAGGCGTACACCGATTACAAGGGCATGATGGATTTGATCGAGGATATGTACAAAACGGTAACGCAGAACGTCTGCGGCTCGCTGGACATCACCTATCAGGGCACGGAAATTCACATGGGCGAATGGACGCGCCTCACCATGGCGGAAGCCGTGGAAAAATATGCGGGCGTTCGCTATGACGACTGGAAAACGGACGAAGAAGCCCGCGCCGCCGCAAAGGCAAAGGGCGTGGAACTTTCCCACGGCGAAGAATCCACCAAAGGCTACGTGCTCATCGATTTCTTCGACGCGTTCGTGGAAGAAAATCTTATCCAGCCCACGATTATTTACGATTACCCCGTTGAAAATTCGCCGCTTGCCAAGCGCAAGGCGTCGAATCCCGCGTTTACGGAGCGTTTCGAATATTTCATCTGCGGGCACGAATACGGCAACGCGTTCTCGGAACTCAACGATCCCGTCGATCAGCTGGCGCGCATGCAGAAGCAGGTCGACGAGAAGCGCAAGGCGGGCAATCTTTCGGCGCAGGTGGACGAGGACTTCATCAACGCCCTCGAATACGGCTTGCCCCCCACGGGCGGCTTAGGCATGGGCGTAGACCGTTTGATTATGCTTTTAACCGACAGCGCAACGATACGGGATGTCATATTGTTCCCCACCATGAAACCCCGCCGCTAATTTTTCGCATTCTTTTTGCGTAATACTGTGTCGAGCTTGCGCCCGCCTCGGTTACGTACTATTTGTACGCTCCCGTCGGCGGTTACGCGCGCTCCTTGTCTTACGCAAAAATCTCTGCAAAAAATTTCGTTATGAATTTGCCTCTTTCAGAGCCTTCCCCTTGGGGGGAAGGTGTCTGCGATAGCAGACGGATGAGGGGCAGTTACATAAACGAAACTCAAAACATTTCGTTTTGAATTTGCCTTTCAGAGCCTTCCCCTTGCCTGAAAAAAAATTCAGTAAACTTCATTTTTTTCGGCAAAAATGGTCAGCCGCTTTGCGGCTTCCCCTTGGGGGGAAGCTCTGCCACGTAGTGGCGGTGATGAGGGGCGTAGCCCATTTTTGATTTTCTGAATATTTTTGACAAAAAATTTCTGAAAATCAAGGGGCGTAGCCCATTTTTGATTGAAATTTTCAAACAAAGAAGCAGTCGGATTACGACGGGCAGTCTGCTTTACAACGCAGCCAAAGTTTAACGCTATCACAGGGAGGATATAATGGACGCACGGATTACAAAAAAACGTTTATCTCAGATGCTTTCCTACGATTGGATTAAAATCATCGCCTGCATCGTTGCGGGAATCTTTTTGTGGAGCCTGATTTTCACCACAACGGCGGCACGGCTCAACCCCGCGCAGACGTTTACGGTTTACGCGTATATCGGCACGAATCCTTCTTCGGGGTTCTCGTCCAAAATCGCTTCCCGTTCCTATCTTGCCGGCGGCTTTTCTTACGACGTTATCGAAACGAACGCCGTAGATCTCGCCTCGGCGGGCAATCAGGCGTACACCCTTCTGGAAGCGCGCATGGGCGTGCAGGAAGGCAACGCGGCGTTCGTTGCCCCTTCTTCTTATGAAATCGATGACGGAAAAGGCGGAAAAATATCCCGCACGTATATGGAAGATCTTCTTCTTCGCGCGTATTCTTCCGTCCTGTCGTTCGGCAGCGCGGGCGAAAACGCAGTCGACTCGAAAACTTCGTTTTTTACAGCCACCGAAAACTTTTTGAACATTTACTACACGGCGGGCTACGAAAACGCGGACAGTTTTAACGCGAAAAAGGCGGAAGATACTTTCCGGAATCGCGTGAAATCACAGAAAGACAAACGCTATAAAACCGAAGCGAAAATTCAGGAGGGCATAAACGACGAAATCGCGCGTATCCGGGGGTATCGCGAAAACTATCTCGCCGTGAAGGGCTATCTCGAAGAAGGAATTATAAAACTCGAAGAAACTACAATCACGCTTTCCTATGCGGGGCGCGAAGAAAAGGTTACGGGCTATTACAGCGTCAATCTCTGCCCGGACGATCGCATGGAAAACCTCAAAGAACTGATTTGCTATCAGGATGAAACCACGGGCTCGTACACCGCGAAAAATATGCAGCTCGTGCTTTTAAATCTGCTCTCGGGCAAATACAGCGAATACGGCTACTGTCTGTACGAAAATTACGGCTTTATCCGTAAAATCGTGGAAACGTACCGCAACGACGCGTAAAGGAACGTAATTGCAGATGAAAACAGGCAAGTTTATCACCATCGAAGGCTGCGACGGCTGCGGGAAAAGCACGCAGACGGAGCGGCTGAAAGAATATTTCGACGAGCACGGCTTCGCGTACGTATCCACGCGCGAACCCGGCGGCGGAAAAATTTCGGAAGCCATCCGCGAGCTGATTCTGGACGGAAAAAACGCCGAAATGACCGACGAATGCGAAGCGCTTTTGTACGCGGCGGCGCGCGTGCAGCATCTTTCCGATACCGTGGCTCCCGCGCTGGAAGCGGGCAAAATCGTGCTTTGCGACAGGTATGTGGATTCCTCTTTCGCCTATCAGGCGGAGGGCAGAGGGCTGGGCGATAAATTCGTGGCTTCCATCAACGCGTACGCCATCGGACGCTTTACGCCGGACGCCACGATTTTCATCGATCTTCCCCCGCGCGAAGCGTTTCTGCGCAAGCACGGCGCGGATAAAAACGATCGTATGGAGCTGGCGGGCGAAGCGTTTCACGAAAGGGTGTACCGCGGCTTTTTAAAGCAGGCGCGGGAAAACAAAGAACGCTTCATCGTAGTGGACGGCAGAAAGAGCAAAGACGAAATGTTTGCCGATATTCTCGCCGCCTTGAAACAGCGTAAAATTATACCGTAAATCCCCCTCCCTCCTTGCTTTCCCCTTTTGGGGAGAGTGGCGCGCAGCGCCGAGAGAGGACAAATTAAAATTTGCCTCTTTCATAGGCTTCCCCTTGGGGGGAAGCTCTGCCGAGAAGCGGCGGTGATGAGGGGCGGTTACATAAACGAAAAGCAAAACTTTTCGGAGGAAAACAGCCGCTACGCGGCAGAGAGAATTTCGCGAAATTCTCTCGGATAATTACATAAATAAGAAAGGTTTTCGGAGAACACTTTCTTACAGGAACGACGTGAAAACGGCGTTCCGAAAATAAAAACAACCGAGGTAAAACCAAATGGAAAACAAACTCTTTTCCGCAAAAGCTCTTTGCCGTTCGGGGGTAATCGCCGCGTTGTACGTGGCGCTTACCGTTTCGTTCGGCTCTCTTTCTTTTCTCGGCGGGTTGCAGGTGCGCCCGTCCGAGGGTTTGTGCATGTTGCCGCTTATCTATCCGGAGGCGGTGCTTGCGCTCACGGTGGGGTGCTTTATCTCCAACCTGTTCTCGCCGTTCGCCGTATTCGACGTTACGCTGGGCGTAGGCGCAACATTGCTTGCAGCAATCTGCACGCGGCTCATCGGCAAGGCAATCGCAAATTCGAAAAAAACGCTGCCTCTTAAAATCGTGCTCGGCGGATTGTTCCCCGTGCTCTTCAACGCGGCAATCGTGCCGCTTATCGTGTTCTTCGGCAGCGCGGGCACGGGCGAAATCACGGTGGCGGCGTATTTCGCCATGGCGTGGGAAGTGGGCTTGGGCGAAGCCGTATGGGTGTACGCCGTGGGCACGCCGTTAATCCTTTTCTGCAATCGTCAGCTGGCGAAAAATAATCCGTTTTTCGCCGTAACTGACAGAAAATGTGTAAAAAAGGCAGGCGAAGAAAGCGAAAAGCCCGGAAAAGACGGAACAAAAGATTGACAAACCCGTTTTCAATGCGGTATAATATGATTGCCGGGCGGCAGGATATGCGGCTTCCGGCGTATTATACGTTTCTCAGACGGGGAGAACAATGAACGAATTAAGCGTATTATTTTCGGAAATCAAGGACGGAGAAAAAATCGTGCTGGAACACGGCAGAGAATACCACGTGTATTCCGCCGACGTTCCCGCAGGTAAAAACGCTTCGGCGATTTTCCTCAAAGATAAAAAGAACATAATCATCGACGGCGGCGGATCTGCGCTTAAAATTCACGGCGCCTTTTCGGCGTTTACGTTTATCGGCTGCAAAAATATCGCCGTCAGAAATCTCACGGCGGATTTCATTACGGAAGAACCCTGCGAAACTCCCGCGCCCGCGACGCTTATCGAAAACAGCGAAAACGTCGTGCTCCGAGGCGTGCGGTTTCGTCGGTTTCAGGGCTCCGGCGTGGTGGCGCGCGGCGTGAAGAACGCGAAGTTCCTTTGCGCGGAGTGTCTTTTGAAAGACGGCGACGGAAAAAAATGCGAAGGGTTTTTCCGTTTCGAAAATTGTAAAGGAAAGGCGCTTCTTGACGGCTGCACGGTGCACGCCGGCGGCGCAAGCGGCGATTTTGCGGGCGTCCGCGGCGAAGAAAAGTGCAATCTGGAAATCAGAAACTGCTATGTATCGGATAACGCGGGCAGAGGCGTGTATTACGCGGCGGGCGGCAAAGCCGTTGTGGAGGGCAACACGTTTGCCCGCACGGGCGGCGCGGCGCTCTGCGCGCGCGATTGCAAAGAATCAGGCGCCGCTTACGTGAAGAAAATCGTATTTAAAAACAACGTGGCGGACGGCTGCGGCAATCTGTACGAAGAAAAATATTCGGTGGCGTACTTCCCTACGTCCGAAGCGGGTTGCGAGAACTGCGCCGAAGCAAACGCGGCGTGCCGCGGCAAAAAAACGGTGGGAAAACTGGTGCTCAAAGACAACCACTTTTTCAACCCGGAAGAAGAGGAACACCGCATTTATCTTGCCGGCGTGAAGAACGTGGTTTTCAAAAACAACACGTTCGACCGCCCGTATAAAATCGATAAAGAAAACGTGAAAAAACTCACGGAAAACGGCGATATTGCGGCGGAAAAATGCCCTTAAAAGGCAAAAAAACACAAAAAAATCGCGCAAAAACGCGTAAAAAATCGCGTAAAATAAAGCAAAAACAAGCATAAAAAACGGCAAAAAAGCGGCAAAAATCGCCGGGAAAACTACATTCTGGAGCAAAAAAATGTTCGTAAACAATCGCGAATGGGAAAAAACGGAAGATTTCGGCATGCTGCCGATCCGCGCGTATTACACGCCGTTCGATAAAAAGGACGGTTACGATAAAGACAGGGAAAAGTCTTCCCGCTTTCAGTCTTTAAACGGCGAGTGGCAGCTGAAAGCGCACGCAAGAATCGAAGAGTGCAACCTCGAAGAAGAACTTCCCGACAAAATCGAAGTGCCTTCCTGCGTGCAGATGAAAGGCTACGACGCGCCGCAGTACACCAACGTGCGGTACCCGTTCCCGTTCGATCCGCCGTATATCGATAAAGATATTCCCGCGTTCCACTATCGTCGCACGGTGAACGTCGAAGACAACGGCAAAAAACCGCGCCTCGTGTTCGAAGGGGTGGATTCGGCGTTTTACGTGTTTCTGAACGGCAGGCTGCTCGGATATTCGCAGATTACCCACCGCCTTACCGAATTCGATTTGTCCGCGGCGAAAAAAGGCGAAAACACGCTGGACGTGATCGTTCTGAAATGGAACGCTTCTTCCTACCTCGAAGATCAGGACAAGTGGCGGTTTACGGGCATTTTCGGAAGCGTGTACGTGCTTTATCGCGACGAAAACGCGGTGGAAGATTACTTCCTGAAAACGAAAAAGAGCGGAAACGGCTGGGTTCTTTCTTTTGAGAATCTTGCGGGCGGCGAGTGCTTCGTAACGTTCGAAAACGAAAAGAAACTTGTGAAGCCCGGAACGACGGAAGAATTTTTCATCGAAAATCCGAGGCTCTGGAGCGCGGAAATTCCCGATTTGTACCCCGTGCTGATTGAGAGCGGCGAGGAAAAAATTTACGAAGAAGTCGGCTTCCGTACGCTGAAAATAGAAAACAAAGTATTTTATCTGAACGACAAGCCGATTAAACTTTGCGGCGTGAACCGCCACGAGTTTCATCCCGAAAAGGGTGCGGCGATTTCGCTTGCGGACGCGGAAAACGATATTATCATCATGAAGAAATATCACGTGAATGCCGTCCGCACTTCTCACTACCCCAACATGCCCGAATTTTACCGCCTGTGCGACAGATACGGCATTTACGTGTTCGACGAGGCGGACGTGGAAAGCCACGGCGCCGTGGTTACGAGCGGCGAATGGAACTCCTGGGACGATTATAAGGGAATTGCCGATTCCGATCTGTACGAAAACGCGATTGTTTCCCGCTCGGTTACCATGGTACAGCGGGATAAAAACCGCCCGTCCGTAATTATGTGGTCGCTGGGGAACGAATCGTATTTCGGCAAGAATTTCGTGAAGGCGGCGAAAACCGTGAAAGCGATTGACGATACCCGTTTCGTGCACTACGAACAGCACGCGTATATTGCGGGGACGGACGAATATTACGACGACGCGATAGACGTGGTATCGAGAATGTATGCGCCGATTTCCTGGCTGAAAAACGATTATCTGAAAGACAAGCGCGAAACGCGCCCGATGGTGTACTGCGAATACTGCCACGCGATGGGCAACGGTCCCGGCGATCTGGAAGATTACTGGAAAACGTTCCGTTCTTCCGACCGCTTTATGGGCGGATTCGTATGGGAGTGGGCGGATCACGGCATTTATCGTGACGGCAAATACTATTACGGCGGCGATTTCGGCGAAAAATATCACGACGGCAATTTCTGCATAGACGGTATCGTATCGCCCGAACGCAAGGAAAAGGCGGGCACGCTGTGCATGAAACACGCATACCAGCCTGCGGAATTTTCCTATAAAAACGGCAGAATCACGGTGAAAAACCGCTATTTCTTCAAGCCGCTGAAAGGCGTTTTAAAAGCGGAAATCAAGGCGGACGGGAAACGTCTGGAATTCATGAGCCGCGCGGTGGAAATTCCCGCCGGGGGCAAAAAGCGCTTTGTATTCGAAATGCCTGCGCCGGCGGAAGAGTACGCGGATAAATTCGTGGGGCTGAAAGCAACGTTCACCGACGGCGACGGGCTGACCTCCTCGGAATTTTTCACGCTGCGGGAAGGAGCGGAAAAGAAAATTTCCGCGCCCGCTTCGAAAGAGTGCGTCGCCACCGACGACGAATACGTTTTAAAAAGCGGCGATATCGCGCTGACGATAGAACGGAGCACGGGCAACCTGCTTTCCGTGAAGCGCGGCGAAAAGGAATATCTTACCGCGCCGATGAAAGTTTCGGTGTACCGCGCCCCTACCGACAACGAGAGGAACGAACGCGTCGAACGGGAGAAACGCGGCGTGTACGACGCGCTGCCGAGAGTGCGGTATGACGGGAAATTCGGCGACGGCGCCCTGACGTTGCAGGGAAAAATGATGCCCGAATACAGAAGAAGCGTGCTGGATTACACCCTGACTTACGCCGTAACGGACGAAGGCTTCACGGTGCGGCTGCAATATAAAGCCGCCGCTAACGTAAAGGGCGGACTGCCCGTAACGGGATTGCGCTTCGCGGTGAGAAAATCGGAAAAGAAAATCGATTACTTCGGGTACGGTCCGCAGGAAACGTATCGCGATACGATTGCCGCGGCGGCGAAAGACGAATACGAGTACCGCGCGAGAAGCGGGTATCACAGATATATCAAGCCGCAGGAGAGCGGCAACCATGCGGCAACGGAGCGCGTTGCGCTTGCCGAAATGCAGATTTACGGGGCGCGCCCGTTCGATTTTTCGGCGATTATCTATTCCCCGGACGATCTGATGCGCGCGGAGCACGATTACGAACTGAAAGATTCGAAAAACACGTATGTGTTCCTCGGTGCAAGCGAGGGGCTGGGTTCGAATTCCTGCGGCCCCGCGACGGCGGAGGAATATCGCATCGACAAAGAGGGCGAGTTCGCGTTCGATTTCAGATTGCTGTAAATAGTACCGTTTTTACGGCGGAACATTCCCTCCCCGGTAAGCCGGGGAGGGATAAATTTTAAGGAGCGACGATGCAGAAAGAAAACGGGCAAAACGGACGGCGGGCGGAAGATTTCGATTTTTGCGCGATTACGGCGCCGCTGACGGCGTGGTTTAACCGCGTGAAGCGCGATTTGCCGTGGCGGGAGAATCCCACTCCCTACCGCGTATGGGTATCGGAAATTATGTTGCAGCAGACGCGCGTGGAAGCCGCGAAAGATTACTATCTGCGTTTTCTGAACGCGCTGCCCGCGGTGGAAGATCTGGCGGCGTGCGACGAGGAAACGCTGATGAAACTGTGGGAAGGCTTAGGGTATTATTCCCGCGCGCGCAACCTGCACAAAACGGCGAAAATCGTGTGCGAAGAATACGGCGGCGCGTTCCCTTCGGACGAAAAATCGCTGCGGGCGTTGCCCGGCATCGGCGATTATACCGTGGGGGCGATCCGTTCGATTGCGTTCGGGCTGCCTTCGCCCGCCGTGGACGGCAACGTGCTGCGGGTGTGCAGCCGCCTCTCCGCCGACGCTACCGAAATTTCGGACGAGAACTTCAAGGCGAGGCTGAAAACGCTGCTGGCGCCCGCGTACCCCGAAACGGCAAAGGGGTGTTCCGATTTTACGCAGGCGCTGATGGAGCTGGGCGCGCTGGTGTGCGTGCCGCGTTCGCCCGCGTGCGGGGAATGTCCGCTTGCGGCGATGTGCCTCGCGCATAAAAACGGCGAAGAAGGGAACTTCCCCGTAATGCCCGAAAAGAAGCCCAAGAAAGAGGAAAATATTTACGCGTTCGTTATCATGACGCCGCGCGGAATCGCGTACAGAAAGCGTGAAAAGGGCGTTTTACGGGGCATGAACGAATTTCCTTCGGAAACGGTGAGCCTCGACGACGGCGCGGACGAAAACGCGACGGCGGCGCGTATACTGGAAACATGGGGCGTTTCGGGCGCGAAGATATTGAAAAAGCACCGTTACGCGCATATTTTCACGCATGTGAAGTGGAACGTTACGGCGTTTACGGTAACGGCGGACGAAGCGCCGTTTCCCGCGGCTTCCGAAGCGGAACTGCGCGAAAAGGCGGCTTTTCCCACGGCGTTCCGCCGCTGCCTCGATTATTTTGACGATTTTCGCGGGGCGTGAGCGTATGGAAGAAAAACGGTATAAGCTGAATTTCGATTTTATTCCCGAAGAGAGCTGGAAATTTAATCTGCGCCGCCTGTTATCGCCCGCGGCGTGGGACGTGGTGCGGCGGGACGCGTATAAACGGGCCGGGTATAAGTGCCGTATCTGCGGCAGGGGAAACTGCCGCCTTGAAGCGCACGAAAAATGGAGCTTCGACACGGAGAAAAAGATACAGAAGCTGGAGGACGTGCTTGCGCTTTGCCACGAATGCCATGCGGTGATTCATTATCAGCGGACGGCGCTTTGCGACGGCGCGGAGGGCGCACGGCGGGCGGAAGAACATTTCATGCGCGTGAACGGATGCACGGAAAGCGATTTTCACGAGGCGCTTGCGCGCGCCGCCGCGCGGCACGAAAGGCTGAACGATACGGAAGACTGGCAGCTTGATTTATCTTTCCTCAAACGGTTTATATAAAAAATACGGCTCGAAAGCGGACTTGTAAAGTGCGGATACGGGAAATTTTACAAAATTCGGAAAAATTTTTGCCTGTCCGTCTTGAAAATTTCTTAAAAGTATGATATAATACAGAAAAGCCGAAGAGAGGAAACGGAAATGAAGGTGATTCTGGTGAACGGAAGTCCGCACGAACGCGGGTGTACCGACCGCGCGCTGAGAGAAGTTGCCGCGGCGCTGGAAAGCGAGGGCGTGCAGACGGAAATGCTTTGGATAGGACGTCAACCGGTTTCGGGGTGCACGGGCTGCGGCGCGTGCCGGAAACTGAAAAGGTGCGTGATTGACGGCGACGGCGTGAACGACTTCATCCGGAAAGCACAATCCGCCGACGGGTTTGTGTTCGGTTCGCCCGTGCATTATGCTTCGGCGGGCGGCGCGATGACTTCGTTTCTCGACAGGGCGTTTTATTCGGGCGGCGCGGCGATGAAATATAAGCCGGGCGCGGCGGTGGTAAGCTGCCGGAGGGCGGGCGCGAGCGCGACGTTCGATATGCTGAACAAGTATTTCACGATTAACTGCATGCCCGTGGCTTCTTCGAATTACTGGAACGAGGTGCACGGACAGACGGCGGAGGACGTGGAAAAGGACGAAGAGGGATTGCAGACGATGCGGGTGCTGGGTTACAACCTCGCGTGGCTTTTAAAGTGCGTCGCTCTCGGAAAAGCGCAGGGCGTAACGCCGAAAGGCGAGGAAAAAATCAAGACGAATTTTATCCGCTGAAAACACGGAGAAAATAAAAGCCGTGTTTTTGCCCGTCGGGGCGAGATACGGCGAAAAAAATAAAAAATACCGCGGGGAAAACCGCGGATAAAAAGAGAGTAAGGAGAACATAATGAAATACTACATCGGTATAGATTTAGGCGGCATGAGCGCGAAAGGCGCGATTTTCGGAGAAGACGGAGCTCTGATTGTGAAAAAATCGGTGGTAACGCAGCCCGAAGACGGGTTTGAAGGAACCGTGGATAAGATGGCGGGGCTTTGCAAGGAGCTTGCCGCGGAAGCGAAAACTTCGATGAAGCACGTGGAAGCGATAGGCATGGCGGTGCCGGGGTATATCGACGTGGCGACCGGCGTTGTGGTCCGCTGGGCGAATTTCGGCTGGGCGAAAGTTCCGCTCGGCGAAAAAATGAAAGAAAAAACGGGCGTGGCGACGATTAAAATGTCGAACGACGCAAACGTGGCGGCGCTGGGCGAAGCCAAATTCGGTGCCGGAAAGGATTACGGCAGCTGCCTGATGGTAACGCTCGGCACGGGCGTGGGCGGCGGCATCATCATCGACGGCAAGCTGATGGAAGGGTACATGAGCGCGGGCGCGGAAATCGGGCATATGGTGATTTGCGAAGGCGGCGCGCTGTGTACATGCGGCAGACACGGGTGCCTCGAAGCGTATGCTTCGGCGACGGCGCTGATTCGGCTGACGAAGTGGAAGATGGAGCTGGATTGTTCCACGAAGATGTGGGAAATCGCGGGCGGAAAGCTGGAAAACGTGGACGGAAAGACGGCGTTTTTAGCGGCGCGCGCGGGCGATATGCGCGGCAAGGAAGTTGTGGACGAATACGTGGAACATCTTGCCGTAGGGCTTGCGAATCTGGCGAACGTGCTGCGCCCCGAAGCGATTCTTCTCGGCGGCGGCGTTTCCAACGAGGGAGAGTATCTGTTTGCTCCGCTGCGTACCGCCGTGGAAAAGAAACTGTATACTTCCGTGGAGTTCGTGCCTTTGAAAATCGAAAAAGCGGCGCTGGGAAACGACGCGGGGATCTGGGGCGCGTTTGCGCTGGCGAAAGGACTGTAATCCGCGAACGGCTCGCTTCTGATTCGCGAATCGGGAGCAGAGAGATAAAGTCCCGGTTGCACTGATGCGCGCAAAATGTTAATCAAGGAGATATTTCTATGAGTGAAAGAAGAAAAGTGGTTTCCGTGATAGGGAACAGAGCCGTGGAAGAAGGCTCGCTGCGATATAAGCTTGCCTTCGAAACGGGAAAGGCGCTTGTGGATAACGGGTACAGAGTGCAATCGGGCGGGCTTGGCGGCATTATGCGCGCGGTGATGAAAGGCGCGCACGCCAGCGAAAAATACAAAGAGGGAGATACGATTGCGCTGGTACCCTCGTTCGATACCGAAATTGCCAACGAGTATGCCGATATTTCCGTGCCGACGGGGCTGGACGTGATGAGAAACGCGCTGGTTGCCAATGCCGACGCGGTGATAGGAATCGGCGGCGGCGCGGGCACGCTGTGCGAATATTCGTTTGCGTGGTCGTTCAACCGACTGGTGATTGCGTTTGAAAATTCGGGCGGCTGGAGCGAGAAACTGGCGGGAACGCGTCTGGACGACGTGGTGCGCTACGAAAATATTCCGGACGATAAAGTGTACGGCGTAACCGCGCCCGAACAGGCGATTGCAATTTTAAAGGAGAGAATCAACCTTTATACGCGCCGCCATCAGGGCATCGGCAAAGTGTGATTTTCGCCGCGAAAATTTAAAACAAACGATAAAAACGCCCCGGAAATATCTTTCCGGGGCGCGGTTCGTATCGCGTTATCGCGTTCGTTGGCGGGAAAATTACATGACGACGATGTCTTTTTCTTTGAATTGTTCTTTGAGGGACTGCGGAAAGGCGTCGTCGGTGATTAAAACGTTGATATCTTCCGGGCGGGCGAAGGTGTAGGGCATGATTTTGCCGATTTTGGAAGAATCGAGCATCATGTACACGAATTTCGCCTTTTTGCGCACGAAACGAAGAAGATCGGCTTCTACCTGCGCGCCGCACGAAAAGCCGCTTTCCGGGGTGAACGCCGAAGCCGAGATGATTGCCAGTTCGAAATTCGTATCGGCGAAATACTGCGCGGCGAGGGGCGAGGCGGTGGATAAATTGTCCTTGATTAAAAGCCCGCCGAGGAGGTTTACGGTAACGTTTTTCTTCTGCGCCAGTTCCTGCGCGACGGCGATGCCGTTTGTGAATACGTTACACTTCATATCGGGCAGTTCTTTCGCAAAATACAGCGCCGTGGTGCCGCCGTCGATGAAAATGGAAGTGCCTTCGTCCACCAGCATGGCCGCTTTCTGCGCGATGGCGATTTTTTCGTCGGTGTGCAGCGCGGTTTTTTTCACGTACGGTTCGCCCGAGGTTTTCTGCACGTCCTTTACGGAAAGCGCGCCGCCGCGGATGCGGATGATTTTTCCTTCTTCTTCCAGCTGAAACAGATCGCGCCGGAGCGTCATCTGCGACACTTTCGGGAAGTATTCTTCCAGCTGTTCCAGCGTGAGTTTGCCGCGTTTGTTGATAAGTTCGGATAATTCTTCGATTCTTTCGCGTTTCATAAATAAAGCCCTCTTGAGATAAATTCTGTACGCCATTAAAATTTATCATAAAATTCACAAAAATGCAAGTGTTTAAGGATAGATTTCATAAAAAAATTATCGAAACGCACAAAAAACAGCAAAATTCAACAATCGGGCGGAAAATCGGCGGTGAATCGGACGGAGCGGCGGCGGGAGGAAAGCGTGCGGGAAATAAAAAAATGCGGAGCGGCAAGCCTTTAAACGGTTGTATTTTTGCGCGAAATATGTTATAATGTTTTAAATGTAAAGTCGCGCGGAATTTGCGCGGCTGTTGACGACGATTCTGCGCGCAATTGCCCCGATCGCGCGGGGTGTGCCCCGTTTTTTGGGGTTGCGGAGAAATAACGGAGGCGCGAGGGAGAGAATAACGTGGAAAAATACGCTTTCATTTCCGATCTTGACGATTATTTTTGCGAGAAATACGCAAATTACGACAGAATGTGCGTTCTGAAAGGCTA
>ENA-ORTB01001170-ORTB01001170.1-human-gut-metagenome-genome-assembly--contig:-NODE-1170-length-30731-cov-30.274221_pt1 | contig 30731 bp, 24 predicted proteins | sample MGYA00241905_ERZ509174 | MGnify/ENA primary metagenome ERZ509174 (study PRJEB26280, sample SAMEA2338851) | human gut metagenome | biome: human gut; feature: human-associated habitat; material: faeces... | reverse complement strand
ATCTCTTACGATGACGGTTATTCGGATGTCCTTACTATCAATGAGCTTACAGCTAATAAATTGGTTCTCGCCTTTGAGGATTGGGATAATACGGATGACGGTGGTTTAGAGTTAGACGACATTACTACGACCACCTACAAGAAGATTAACTAATTGCCAAACTAATTTAAGGCAGGGCAGCATTTGAGGGAACTCTTATGCTGCTTCTCTTTTATAGAATGTTCCACAACACCCCATTCGCAAGAATATAACAACCAAAGCATTGCTATTAAAAGAGGAATGATTACCTTTGTCTTAAACTCATAATCAAACAAATTATGGAATACATCAACGAATTTCACAAAGAATGGATAGAACGCACTCGTCAATCAATAGCCTCTTGGAGCAAGCGACCTGCATCGCCAGAAGAAGTAAGGAAGCAGCAGGAGAAACTGAATCAACAGAGGGCTATAAGAGAAGACAAACAGAAGAACTGATAAAGTTTGCCAATGACAATGGTCTATGGATTGACTTATCACACCTCAATATTACTTATATGGATAGAGGTGGTGAGAATGAAGTGTTCCATGATGGTAATGTGTCTGTTGTAAAATTAAATAACTTTGAGTACGCAGGGGATGATTTAGAGAACTTCTTCATCCGCATTGCTGCACATAACAAGTTCTTTGGCAATGTGCCTTATCAAATGATAGGCTTCGCTTATAACAGTCAGCAAGAATTTTGCGCAGTTCTCGTACAACCTTATATATTAGCTGAACGAGAAGCTACGGAAGACGAGATAGCTGCTTATATGCAAGCATTAGGCTTTGAAATGGACTATTACGACGAATACCATAATTCGGATTATGAAGTGTTTGATGCAGTTCCCAATAATGTACTTTATGGCATAGACGGAGATTTATACTTCATTGACACGCAAATTAGATTACGGTCTTAACTCCATTAGGAGTACTCTCATCTAAAGGGTAACGCATAGGCATTTGCCCATGATGCAGCCCTTTTTGATAATTCGTTCTTTTATTTACTAACAAGGAGTTTACCCATTGCTATTATAGCATTGATTAATAACAGCTTGCAAATACTTACAGGGATGCTGTGTCGCTGCTTCTTACGGTATGACGGACACTATGGGTCGTATGCACTCTGACGCTCAGTTCGCTGGTTCTTCATCAGTTCCTGCTCACGTAGAAATGATGGGATTCTTGGGTATCGGTAACAACCCGATGGTAGGTTGTACAGTAGCTTGTGCTGTAAACGTAGCTTTGGCTTTGAACAAGTAATTTAGTATATCACTAAATATATAAATCCCTGTAACCGTAATGGTTATGGGGATTTTTTGTTTTAATTATATTTGTATGTACGCAAATAAGTACTTATATTTGCGATATAAAGAAAAGGAGGACTTATGAGAACAGCTAACTACACGGATTTAAGAGCTAACCTGAAAGGCTATATTGATTCAGTTATAGACGATTGCGACACTGTACTTATCAATCGCGGAAATGGCACAGGGGTTGTGATGATTTCTTTAGAGGAATATAATTCTCTGAAGGAAACAGAATATATCATGTCTTCCGAAAAGACCATGAATGACATTCGCAAAGGAGAAGAAGATTTAAAGGCCGGCAAAGGAATAGAAGTAAATTTAGATGAATTATGAAGCTGATATTTACCCCTACAGCACAAGAGCATTGGGAATATTGGAAGAAAACCGACCCCAATATGACTAAGCGTATAAAGAAACTTCTTGCTGATATACTTGAACATCCTTACACAGGTATAGGTAAGCCAGAGCCTCTAAAATATGAATTAGCAGGTAAATGGTCAAGGAGAATCAACACGGAACACCGAATCATCTATTCCGTACATGATGAAATGATAGAAGTTTATGTATTCTCTATGAGATATCACTATACTAAGAAGTAATCACATCATCTCATTCTATTGCTTTTCCCGTTTTTTATCCACTAAATCGCATCGTAATGGATAAAAAACAGCTTTTTTATCCACTACAACGTAATTATTAGATAAAAAGAGTATATTTGCCATTATCAACGTACAACTATACAACATGCCAATATGAATACTATTATACAAAACCAACGCAAGGAACGCGACGAACTGTTGGGGCGTCCTTATCTTGTACGCAAGTCGAATACAGATACATCTGTTCTTCTCGCCAATCCAATGATAAAACTTATTACCGGTCCTCGACGTGTAGGCAAATCTACATACGCCATACTAATGTTGAAAGGTAGGAACTTTGCATATCTCAACTTCGACGACAACCTTCTTCTGTCGGGTTGGGACGAAGAACTCGTAATGCACACCCTCGACGAAGTATATCCTAACTATGAATACTTGCTACTCGATGAGGTACAAAATCTGAAAGACTGGGATGTATGGGTATCCAAGCTATTCCGCCGTGGCAAAAACCTCGTCATAACCGGCAGCAACGCCAAGATGCTGAGCAGCGAAATGGCAACAGTACTCACCGGCAGATATCTGCAAGTAGAAATGCTGCCGTTCAGCCTTTCTGAAACAATAGAATGGAAAGGCATTGACACCAATGGCAACAACGACACGCAAAATGCAGAGATTACTGTAATATCCGACGACTACTTACGCAATGGTGGTTATCCGGAAACCATTGATATGCGCAGCATCACACGCAGCTATCTATCTACATTGTTCGACTCAATAATATGGAAAGACGTAGCGAAACGCCACAATATACGAAACATCACCGACCTGAACAATCTGGCTCTTTATATGTTGTCAAACTTCTGCAATCCGCTTACAGCCAATGATATCGCCCAAGAGTTATCAATGACAAGCGTAACAACAACGCGCAAATTTATGGACTATCTACATGAGCCATATCTGTTCTATTACTTGCCACGTTTCAATAACAAATTGAAACTTATGAAAAAGGCCGCAACCAAAGTATATGTTATCGATAACGGATTTGTTACATCTAAAGCTTTCAACATAAGCGATAACCTAGGACGCTTACTAGAAAATGAAGTATTCGTAGAACTGCTACGTCAAGGATATAAAATAGAGACATCATTGTTCTACTATCGCTCACGCAACGACCGTGAAGTTGACTTCGTCACTCGCAATGGTGCACACATACACCAACTAATTCAGGTATGCTATGATATGACTTCACCTAAAACTGAGAAACGCGAGATTTCAAGTCTTATAGAATGTGCTGAAGAACTGAAATGCAACAACCTTATAATCGTTACCTATAATGATGAAAGGGAAATAAATCAAGACGGATACAACATAAAGGTTATACCTTTCATTAAATTCGCATCAGCATATTGAAACAAATAGAGGGTGTGCTTATCAATTTTACACACCCTCCTTAATCCTTTTTACTAATACTTAAAGAGCTGCACGCTTCGACTCATTTGAATATAGAATCGTTTCGGAGATTGATTCTTTAAACTTACGCGTTCTATATTCTGATAGGTATTACAATCCTTTACAATTTTACTTTCGGTAATAACTTTACTTTTAAAGTTTTCTATTCTTGAAACATAAAACGCTGGTGTCAATGCCTTTGTCTGTTCTGCATTCATATTATAAGAATACAATATATGATATCTGAAATTAAGCGGAGTGTCTTCTTCTGTAAAATTCTCCCCGTAAGTCCCTTTGGGATAATCTTTATTCACATCGCAAAACTTATATATTCGGTCTACAAGTTTATTATCATATATTACAAAAGAAGAATGAGGAGCTACACAAATCATAGAATTGCTTTTATATGTATTAGTTTCTGTTCTGGAAACCAACACAGTAACATCTACGTTATCAAATAAAGATTTAGAATAACCATTCATAATGAATGACGATGAAGCAAGAGGAATATACAGATTATTATCCGTCTTGTTGTAGAATGTAAAAGCCGCATTACCTTTTGAGTCCCAAAAGTTAAATGACACTGTACAATCTTCATTTTCCACAACGTACTGATTATTCTGTTCTTTTATATTCGATGCAACATCATAAATTTGATAATAAGAAGAACCGCAAGACGATAGTATTATAGCGATAAAAAGTAATAATAATATTTTTTTCATATTGTATATCTATTAAAGCAGTAAATTATTGTTTGATTTTCCAGCATTACAAACATTCAGTTATCAGAACTGGAACAGTGCTGTGAATACCAGACGGTGGTTATTTACCGAGTGGCAACTTGTAGCTTTGTGCTTGGCGTTGAACTCATCGCCATACCAAGCGTTGCAGTACATGTACTCTACACCCAATTTCCAGTTTGGAACGTTGTAAGTAAACTCTGCAGTGGCGGTAGCGAGCTTGTCGAGTGTAGTTCCTGTACCCAATACTTTACCGTCTAATACCTCACTGGTTGCACCAAGGTTCTTTAAGTAACCGAAGAATACTGCCGGACGCCATTTCTTTCCGTACGAAGCATTCACCCAAGTTGAAGAAGTACGCAGCGGAGCGTATTCCTGCTCGCCTGTAACATTATCGATAGAAGTTATTCCGTATCCGCCTACCGTACAAGTCTGGGTAAGATTGGTTCCGAGCAAAGTCTTACCAGCCAACATCAAGTTGTTTTTACGATACTTAAAGTGAGCTTCTGCTGATACGCCTGCTACACGCTCGCTTACCTTATAAGTCTTACCTTCGTATACAGACTGCGTACGCGGAGTGATAGAACCCACGTGCACTCCGGCTCCGGCTGTCAACTCAAGCGATTTATAGTCCATACCCAAATAAAACTCGGGAATATTGTTACGCTTAATGAATTCTATGCTCTTCTGAGTAGCCGTTTCGCCAGCAATGTTAGTCTTAGGTCCTACAGAGAGATACTGCGACTGCCACAACGCCGTTGCTGTAAGCATAAAGTGTTTCTTCATAAAACGATAGCGCAACTGCGGAGCGCGACCGAACGGCTGATACGGAGCACCTTGATTAAGGTTAAGTATCTCTGGAGATACATCGCCATACAATGGGTTCCAAGTCTGACCCACCAACACAGACGACTGTCCCCAGTCGAAGTTGATGTATGCCTGACGCAGACGACAAACCGAATAAGTCGATCCAGAACCACGGAAGTCGAGTTCTATCTTAGCCGAAGTCTTAGCCTTACCCAGTTTCGGACCCGTTACATCTATACCCAAGCGACTATACAAACAGTAGAGATTGCTGTTAGCGGCATCGTTCAAATCATTGCCTTGAGGGTCGAGTTTCTTGTCGAGCGGATACATGTAGAACAATCCGTCCACTGTTTCCGAGTTCGACCGTGTGTTATAATATAAGTCTGTGCGTACTTGACCGTAGAATTTGTAACCAAAATCTTTTTTCTGTGCCGAGGCACTTAGAGCAGCTCCCGCCAAGACTGCGGCAGCCAACAAGTGTTTTCCTTTCATGATGATATTTTATAAAACTTTTGCAAAGATAATACAATCAAGTGAAAAGATAATAAAAAACGAGTGTATAACACCCATCTAACTTGATGTTATACACTCGATATACTATTTAATAAGACGTATCTTATATAAACTCAGGGTCAGAAATAAAATCCGAAACCGATTTTAAAGCCCAACTTACTGAAGTCTGAGCACTTGCGGAAGCTGATATCGTAATACACAGCCGGTTCTATGGTTACCGTGCGACTCAAGAAAAAGGCATATCCCACTTCTGGACTCATGCAGAACAGATTCTCTTTTGCGTCACCGTCCGACAGATGCTTATATGCGCATCCCAATCCGCAGTAAACGCCGCAGCTGTCGAAATAATATCTCACTCCGGCACCAACCGTTGTCTCATCGAAACCGTTCTCTACATACTTACCCTTAAAATCAAGCAATATAGACAGATTGTCGGCTATAAACGTACCGCCGTCTATCGCAAATCCGATATTAGTTCCTTCGTACTTGCTATGCGATAGGTCTAATCCTGTGAGCGATGTATTTACATACCATTTTCCTGCCTCGAACTGCGCATTTGCCTGCATACATCCCAAAAGCAGGACAATTATAAACAATAGCTTCTTCATCATACAATGTTTTCGTTGTTAATAGCATAGGTAATTCATTGCGACAAATGTAAGCAAAGTTCCTCAATGCCAAAAGTTACATCTTTAATAATAACTGTCCGCTTTTACCTACATCTATTACATTATCTATCTAAAGAACTCGTAATGTCCGCTGCCGCCCTCGAACGACAATACGCCGTCTTCAGTGCCTACCCATTTATACGGGATGAAGATCTTTCCGTCTTTCTTCACCTGCCATGTTCCGGGCTTCATGTCAGTCATCACGAATTTGAATGTTCCGTTGCCTTGCACATCCATTTCCGCCTTTCCGTTTATAGTTTCACCGTCTTTGCTGAAGGTAACTATGCGGTCGGCTATAACTGCTCCTACCAAGTTCTCACCTTTCAGCAGACTTGCCTTGTGTAGTTCGTTGCAGTTATTATCCGCCACTTGTATTACGTTAAGGAAATAGTCCTCGTTGGCAGGAGCTGATGGCGATACCTCTACCCTCCATTCACCACGTTCGTTGCGTGGGTCGGGGCGGCCAGCCTGAGGCGCATTGGCGTAGTTGGTTCCGTTCACCCAGAACTCCTTTCCTTTACCGCCTATCACCTGCATGTCGAGATTTTCCTTAGCCGGAAGCAATACGGTATTGCTCAGCATACCAAAGTCACCGTCTTTGGTTCTCTTTATGACAATTCCGTTTTCGCTTACCTTAGGTTCTTCTATACTGTGAAGCAACCAGTGTTTCTTGAATTCCGGATTCTTAGATACCACCTTATCGAACACCACCATGGCTGCCGGCACTTTCTCCGATTTCAGATTCAGGAATACGAACGAGCGTTTCACTTCCTTCACCTTGTCAGAATACGCCTTTGTGATATCTCCGCTAAGGTACGAATATTCAGGAGCCATGTAGTCACCGCCTGTACCGTGTGCCAACACCTGTCCTGTAGTATATTCATCGCTCAGCAAGTCGGCAAACGAGCGGCATGTTTCCCATCTGTCGCCAGGCATTCTCTGTCCGCCGTCATTATCGGCAAACTCGGTTTTGTCTGTGCCTCCATAGTTCCAGCTGGCGAATTTCTCGTTCGGGTCGAACACCAGCAACGAGTTGTGAGCCACTGTACGCTTAAAGAAGTTCTTGTTATGCGCACTGTTATAGCCGCCCGATGTACCGTGATAAGCACCTGCGTCTATAGCCAACGGACCTTTATAATAAATCTGGAAAGCACCGCCATCCATGTGCTGATGGTTCCCTACAAAGTGCTCGTTAATCTTCATCTCTGCTATCACGCTGTTCTTGTCCCATCCGGTGCGAGCTATCATCCATCCGTATGGAGTGCCAGAGTATTTAGTGAGCGGCAGTGTCTCAGGGCTCTTAGGTTCTATAGTGTAGTCTCTCCACAGCACGTCGAATATAAGGCAATGATTGTCAATCTTAGGGCTACGTTTATACTCGTAAGCCAGATACGGGTCTTTATAATAACTATAAGCCAACATTGCCGGAAGTCCGTATGAGCCACCTATACCCGGGTTCACGTCGCCGGCAGGCAACACCATTCCGTCGGGGCGACGTCTATAGAGGAAGTCGTACATCACGAACTGCTGCGCTGGATCGTACACAGCTCCCGCTCCCATTCTATCAAGAATCCAAAGCGAGAACAAGTCATTACTGAAACGCACGTTGGCGTAGCTGGTACCCTGATGATAGTTATGTCCGGCATACACATAGTTGCGCACCGGGATATAGTCTCTGCACAGCATCGTCATCACGTTATTGTACATCTCTGGGAACTCATCGTAAATGGCAATGGCTGCCGAGAGCATGTCTCTCATCACCATCCATTCTGACGAGTGTCCGGCTATAGGCTCCGTATTCTTAGGCGGATAACCACATTCCATCGTCTTAGAGATACGTACAAACTCGTTGATGTATGCTTTCTTTTCAGAATCTTTCATCTGATCGTAGCACCAGTCGTACACCATAGCGCCACACATCAGCATCTGACCGCTGGCGCGCGATAAGTCTCCTTTCTTGCCGTAGTTGGTATTACGCAGCGTGTCTAGCATAGCCACAATGGCTTTTCGTGCCACGCTCTTCTTCTTGTTCAGCAGATAATCGAGTGCTTCCAGTTGCACACGGCTTGTTACTCCGCGCATCTCGGCGTAATATCTAAAGCCCGATTTGTCTGGTGCCTTAGCTTCTTCTTCTGGAGTGCGGTCTACGCCCAGCTTCTTAATCTTGGCAATAGTCTTTTGTATCTCAGGGTTCTTCAGTCTCTCTCTCAGCTCCGGTATATCCGACGAGCGCAGATACAAACGCGGATGCACACTAGGCGGTATGGGTACCTCTACGCCGTTCACCTTTTTCCATTCCACCTTATCGGCAGCACGTACTGGCGAGAGTATTACTGTGCCAAGGCTCAGACAAGCCAAGACTGCAAATACAATTTTCTTCATATATTATATAAGTTATAAAGTTGATAATCAGAGTTGGTTGATAATTAGCGTTTCTTAAACCATGCCACAAACCACACTATGGCTATCAGCACACAAACGGCTCCTGCCGGATATGCCACCATGGGCGACAACGCCAAGCCTTCGGGGGCGATGAATATGTAGGTAGAGCACACGCATGTCATAAACAGGGCTGGTATCAGCGTAACGAAGTAGTTCTTGTGTTCGCGTACCAACCATACTGTCAGCGCCCATAGGGTGAATACGGAGAGGGTCTGGTTACACCAGGCGAAGTATCGCCATATTACCTTGAATCCTTCGGCATCGCCAAAGCTCCATACCAACAGTGCTATGGTGAGCAGGAAGATAGGCAGACTTATGATAAGGCGCGGACGAATCTTCTTCTGTCCTATGTGAAGGAAGTCGGCTACAATGAGTCGTGCCGAGCGCAGTGCCGTATCGCCGCTGGTGATAGGTGCCGCTACTATACCCAGTATAGCCAAGATACCTCCGAATGTGCCTAACCAGTCTTTCGAGATATCGGTAGCTACCCTTGCACCCGAATAGGCTATGCCTGTAGCCTCATCTACAGTTCCGTTTTCGTGGAAGAAGTATGTTGCCGCGGCAGCCCAAATCAACGCTACCACTCCTTCGGTTACCATAGCTCCGTAGAATATAGGGCGACAGTGTTTCTCGTTGGTAATGCAACGCGCCATCAAGGGCGACTGTGTAGCGTGGAATCCGCTGATAGCTCCGCATGCTATTGAGATGAACATCATCGGGAATATGGGGTTCTTTTCGTATTTGGTACCGAATCCGTTCCACATTTCGGGCAGGTCGGGGTTCTTTACGTATAGCATCACCAATATGCCGACTGCCATAAACAGCAGGGCGAAGGCAAAGAGCGGATATACGCGGCCGATAATCTTGTCGACCGGAAGCATGGTTGCCAATACGTAGTAAATGAATATTACGGTTACCCAGAAATATACGTTCATAGAGTCGGGAGTCATGCCAGCCAGCAGTTCTGCGGGGCCTGAAACGAATACCGCGCCCACCAGTATCATCAGCAAGACGGTGAATACGCACGCCACTTTCTGTGTGCGTCCGCCCAGGTAGCGTCCTATTATCTGCGGAAGACTCTCTCCGCCGTTACGCAATGACAGTGTTCCGGAGAGGAAATCGTGCACCGCTCCGGCGAATATTGTTCCGAATACAATCCAAAGATAAGATGCTGTTCCGAACTGCGCTCCCATGATGGCTCCGAAGATAGGACCCAGTCCTGCAATGTTAAGGAACTGAATCATAAAGATTTTCCATGTGGGCAGTGGTATGAAGTCTACTCCGTCGGTCATGGTCAGTGCCGGAGTTTTTCTTGTTTCGTCGGGGATAAATAGTTTTGTGTTGACGTAGCGGCCATATACTATATAGCCCAGAATTAGCGCAACCAGCGCTATGGTAAATGTTATCATGATAATATTTGTTTTTTGTATTGCTACAAAAGTAATAAATTAGCATGTAACGGCAATGTTTTTTTGAGTGTATTAGCTATCCTATTCTACTACAATTTGCGGATGCTCTTTCAGGTACATGTCACGCAATGGTAAGCTTAGAACAAAGCACACGTCGGTTATCGCTATTTCTCCCTCATTAAATAAAATTACATTGATTTTATCAATATAAGGGTGTAAATAATTGAAGCCATACCGATAGCTAAAGCTATCAATGACCATTTCAGAAAATATTTATCTTTACATTTATAACCATATATTGTACCAATAATAGAACATACACTTATACCTATAGGTATTGAGAAACAGCCTATTGTTATAATAAGTATTAGCATAACAGCAGCCATACCACTAATTATTTTCGTTCTTGAAATATTATTCATATGCTTGCAGTTTTACCTATGTTCCTATAATTCTATCAATTATTGTTTCTTTCCCTTCAACGCTTCTTTCTTATCTTGGTAAGTGAAGTAGATAAACCCTACAACAGCTATTACCGAAACGAGTACAGACATAATGATTGCTCCCATGATCAAACCTCCTTCTATTCTTTTTTGTCCTTAACAAGTAGCAAACCTGTAAGCAACGTTAATACTATAGCAACAGATACAACCAAGTAAATAACCCAAGATTCTTTAATATCATTAAATACAGAAGATAACAATACCGCAGTCGTTAAATACTTGGCAATATCCATCAGCCATTTCCCAAATTCTTTTTTCATTTTTGCAAATATACGGATTTAAATGAATACTTGAAATATATTCCCAGAACGTTGCAATTGCTGCGCCCTATATATATAACGCAAAAACTCAAATTTATCCGGATTAGATCCGTAGTTTTTTTGCTATCATAAATAAAACAGCCAACGCAAGAAACCACGCTATAACGTATCGATAAAAAGAATGCGAAACGTAAAAAACGGTTCGCATATTGCAGGACTGCAATTCGCATATTGCAGACTAACTAATCGTATTCTTTTATTTTTTCACCGCAATGTTTTGTTTGAACCATCGCAATGCTTTGTTTGAACCACCGCAATGCTTTGTTTGAACCACCGCAATGCATTTCACCCCCCAGAATACCTTCTGAAATAAGGCGTTGTTTCATCTTGTAATGGCGTAAAAAAAGTAGCAGAGGCTGGAGACCTCTGCTACCCATTGTTTAACAAACCTAATAGCTGGGAACACCATAACCACTATGGTGTGACGTATATACCGCCCCTCTCCCTACGTGAGGAAGAGGAGTTGATATGGTTACTGCTTTGCTGCTCTTTTTACGTAAACCGGACGAACTGGTAAAAGACCTTCATCTCTTCCTACATTATCTTGCTTTAAAACGATTCTATCTCCTTCCTTTATAATATACATACACTTAGCAAGTGACGGATCGCTTGGTACCAAAGCACTTGACCAACGGCGACTTCCACTTGAACTTTTCTTCCAGTATCCGAAGAAGATGTAGTTGTTGTTATTCTTAGATACGAACATCACGCCCGGCCATCCGTTGAGTGTAGACTCCGTAACCGTACAGTTATCGTACAATTCCTGCACTTCGTTCCATGTCGGGTATCTCCATCCTTCTCCAAGTCGCAGATAGGCTACATCATCTTCCTTCTCAAGGAAATATCTCTTGTCACGGCTATCGTACTTCGTGAATTGTCCCTTTACTATGTCAGTGAAGTAATAATAATATTCCCAAGAGGTCTTTGTCCAGGTCTCGCCCCAACCGTATCCGTCGCCATACTTTTCAGGACTGGATGCGCCAAGGTCGCATTTTGCCCACTTTATACCGCTTGGCAAGCCGAGGTCAACATACTCCATGGTTTCCTTAGGTACACCTACGCCAGCATTCAGCTCCAGTTCCTTAATCTTCTTGGCAACCTCTGCCATAGCTTCCTTATCGCTCATGTTGCCGCTCTCAAGAGCCTGCAGCAGGGCTGTCATCTGTGTATTGATAGCATCAAGCTTGCCGCCGTAGCCACCTAAAGACTCGATAGCTTTTCTTATTTGATCCAAGCTGCCATTTCCGTTCCCAATTTCCATGAACCATCCTGAGATAGCAGAGAGTTTGTCAGTGAAGTTTTGGCCATATTTATCAAGAAGGGCATTTAAAGTTTCGAGCTGCGAATTGGGGTTAATGTTCTCAAAGGCTGTTTTTACAGCTTCAAGCTTATCATTGTAATTAGGTCTATTCTTGACAGCCGTAGAGATAAGCTCCACCTTAGCCGGCAATTCAAGGTTCATTGACTGCATAGCAGCCGCAAGAACATTAAGTTGGGTTTCGAGGGTGTTGTTTACACTGGTAAGGGCAGCAACAATAGCCTGAAGTTTATCGGTCTGGTCGCCCTTCATATTATCGATGGCAGCAGTGATTTTCTTAATGGCCTGCTCGTTGCTTATGTTACTCTGATTAATGGCTTCTACCACCTTGGTGAAGTCGTTGACCACGGTGACTTTCATCTCATAGTCTAATTCTGGAGCGTTCTCCTGACATGAACTAAAGAACGCCGGTGTAGCAAGCAGCATAGTACCTGCCAACAAAATTGATTTGAATGTTCTCATAGTCGTATATTTTTTATTTTTCATATTCTTCGACTTATTTACTGTTTTACTGTTATGGTAACTCTTCTTCCTTCGGCTGTTTTCTTACCGTTCTGTGCACCGATGGCAGTCTGCGGATGGAGGTTTTCTGGAGCGAATCCTTCTTTAAGGAGCAGTTTTACCACTCGTTTAAGGCGGCGTTCAGAGATGGCTTGGTTATATTCTGCGGTACCCGGAGTGCTTGCCTCGGCAAGGATGGAGAGCTTCTGGCCCTTTACGCTCTGGGCGAACGAACGAAGACGGTCTGTTTCTTCGCGACTCATGTAAGAGCTGTTATGAGCGAACTGTACGTAGTGTGTAGCTGGCTCTACATTCTTCTTGCTCTTCTCGCAGTCGGTAAGCTGGCGCTGCAGTTCGTTGTTGTCTTGCTCGGCTCTTTGGCGCAGTGCAGCCTCGCGGTCGGCGCGTGCCTTTTCGGCATCAGCCTGCTGGCGAAGGTTATTCACGCGGTCGTTGAGCGACGAAAGCTCGCCACCGTAAAACTCGCGCTGCTTACGTGCACCGCTCTTTACAAAGTTGTAGCGAACGGTAGCCATGGCGTAGATAAGATGCTTGGGGGCAACTTCCTTTCGGTTGAGAAGCCAGTCGAACTCGCCCTTTAAGCCTACCGTGAAGCGGCGACTTACATCGGCTTCTATGTGAAGGGTGGCGGGGATAAAGAGTCGGTCGAAATCTTCGTCACGGTTGGCGGTTGCCACGTTTCCGGTTATGGTTACCGTAGCGTCGTTGCTGATATTTACATCGCCAAAGATGGGAGTCGTGGTGCCGTTCTCGGTCTTGGTTGTTCCTATCCAAATGCCGTACTCGTTGCCACGGGCGAATGTGCCGCCAAGCCCTGTACCTAACCATACGTTAAACCACTGAGCCTTACGCGCGGGCCAGAACTCCATGAAGTTGAACTGGGCGCCCAGCTTTACGTTGTGAGTATTGACTACATAGTTGCCGTAGGTCTTAGACAATGCAGACTTGGTATCGAGTTCGGAGAAACGCTGTTCGCGGCGATAGCGCGACCAGATATAGTCGGCACCCACGCGTACCCACGGACGGATGGTAAAGTCTATGCCACCGCCTACAGCGGGCGACTGCCTGTAACTATTCTTGGCATCGAAATTCTGATACCACACACCGTTAGCCCACGACAGTCCGCCCTGAGCGTATATGCTCCATGTGCGTGTGCGCAGCTCCTGGTTGGTATCGCGCGGCGGATCAGCTATGCCCTCGCCCACGGTCTGCGCCTGAGCGCCTACCGTGAAGAGCGATGTAAGCAATACGCTGAACCCTATTCTTGCCCATCTGCCACATGATAGCGTAATGAGCTTTTTGGTTCGTATTGTGTTCATACTTAATTCCTTTTTAAATCATTATCTTTTTTTTGCAGATACTTATTTATTTGAGTAGAGGTCGAATACCGGTCGTACCACGATACCAAATACACGGCGCGTAGATGCAAACCATGGATACTTGACACTTCCGTCTGATTCAGCAAAGAAAGACCACGTCAGCGCTACTGCCTCTCGGTATTTATCGTCATCTGGCAATTTCTCAGCCGGAGATAAATTAGCTGTAGTATAGTAGGTGTTGTTCTTGTCATTATGACTATACCCTCCAGCAAATTCGAAACCACCGGTCATCGGTAGAATGATAGAGTTTCCGCTTGGTCCTGTCACTTTCCATCGTGCAATGGTTTTCGTCTGCGACGGATTCATTATCTCTGGAAGTGTGATAGTAACGGGTTCCCATATACAATCGTCAAGCAGCTCTTCCCAGTCTTCTTGTGTAGGAATGCGATAGCCTACACCTAAATTAACTCTTGCAGCATCGTCGTCGGGATCAATCACCGTTTTGCCGTCTTCCGCATTATACTTTTTTATTCTCTTTAATTTATAGTCAGCCCATTTATAATGCTTGTAAGTTTCCGCACTATATTTCTTCTTGGTGGAAATCTCTGCCCAGGCATAGTAATCACCAAGTTGTGTAGGATCAGTTGTACCCATATTGCACTTAGCCCACAGCAGTCCGCTTGCCAATCCAAGGTCTACGCAATTGTTAGGAACCGGCACACCAGAACCCTTAACCGGACGAATTGATATTCCGTCAGGACGTCGTTTGCCATAACGGCCAATGCGGTCATCCTGGAAAGCAAAGGTCCAAGCATTATATACCATGTCGTCTATACGACGAAGGTTCGTCATGCATACAGCTACTTCTTCGTCATCAGAGATGAATCTGGTTTGTGGCTTTTCACTATTCTTAAAGCCGGCGCAAGGGATAAAGATAGACTTTTTGTTCTTCTTGCTCGTTATCTGATAGCCCGCAACACCGTTAAGCGTTGTTTTCTCAATTGTGGTATACTTCTGATTGGTCAATTCTCTGAAATCAGCCAAGGTAGGCGTGCGCCAACCGTTTCCTAACTTCTGTATTACGGCATCGTCTTCGTCTTCAAGCGTCAGCTTGCCGTCTTCATTGTTATACTTGGTGAATCCATGGCTGGGAGCACCCTCCTTATACCACTTATGGTTGGATTTGGTGTATTCTTGCTTAGGCTTCACTTCGCCCCAAGCGTAATAATCGCCATACGCTTCTGGAGAAGATGCACCGAGGTTGCACTCTGCCCACAAGTTGCCGCTCGGCAAACCGAGGTCAACATATCCTACTTTGTCGGTAGTAGTGCCGCCACCAATGCCTGCAGCCGCCTTAAGCAGTTCAAGCTGCTTGGCTATCTCAGCCCAACCTTCCTTTTCGTCAGTGTTGCCGTCCTTTATTGCCTCTACTATCTTTTTCATATTATCCAATATGCCATCCAGCTTGGCATTTTCGCCAGCAAGTTTTTCGATAGCTTTTCGAATAGCCTTAAACTTATCGTCTTTATACGTCATATAACGCAATGTATCCTCTATTTCGGCTATGCAGTAATACATTTTTCCTTTAAAAGATAAAGGATCATCAGGATATTTAAGTTCATCGCTGAAGTATTTGTCGAGAACTCCCTCAAGAAGCTTTAGCTGTTCGTTAGGATTGATATTGACAAGAGCCGTTTTGATAGCTTCCAGCATCTCTTCGTACTTAGGCATATTTTCGACAGCCTTGGCGAGAGCGTCAATCTTGGTAGGCAGCTCGGTGCTCAAAGATTTCATTGCAGCAGCAATAACATTAAGCTTGGTATCGAAAGTGTTATTTACATTATTAAGAACATCCACAATGGCCTGAAGCTTGGCTTTCTGGTCGCCCTTAATATTATCAATGGCAGTAACAAGTTCCTGGATAGCCTGTTCGTTCTTAAGCTTGCCATTGTTGATAGAATTAACAACTTCGTTGAAGTCGTTTATTACTTGCACTTCAGTCTTGTATTTAATCAGGGAACCTTCTTCCTGACAAGAGCTGAAAAACGCTGATGTCGCCAGCAGCATGGCACCGGCTAACAAAATTGATTTAAAAGTTCTCATAGTCGTATAAATATATGGTTTATCTTACTGTTATAGTAACTCTTCTTCCTTCGGCTGTCTTCTTGCCGTTCTGTGCACCGATGGCAGTCTGCGGATGAAGGTCTTCGGGAGCGAATCCTTCTTTAAGGAGTATTTTTACCACTCGGTTAAGACGGCGTTCAGAGATGGCCTGGTTATACTCTGCAGTACCCGGAGTGCTTGCCTCGGCAAGGATGGAAAGTTTCTGACCCTTTACGCTCTTGGCGAACGAACGCAGACGGTCTGTTTCTTCGCGACTCATGTAAGAGCTGTTATGAGCGAACTGTACGTAGTGTGTAGCTGGCTCTACATTCTTCTTGCTCTTCTCGCAGTCGGTAAGCTGGCGCTGCAGTTCGTTGTTGTCTTGCTCGGCTCTTTGGCGCAGTGCAGCCTCGCGGTCGGCGCGTGCCTTTTCGGCATCAGCCTGCTGGCGAAGGTTATTCACGCGGTCGTTGAGCGACGAAAGCTCGCCACCGTAAAACTCGCGCTGCTTACGTGCACCGCTCTTTACAAAGTTGTAGCGAACGGTAGCCATGGCGTAGATAAGATGCTTGGGGGCAACTTCCTTTCGGTTGAGAAGCCAGTCGAACTCGCCCTTTAAGCCTACCGTGAAGCGGCGACTTACATCGGCTTCTATGTGAAGGGTGGCGGGGATAAAGAGTCGGTCGAAATCTTCGTCACGGTTGGCGGTTGCCACGTTTCCGGTTATGGTTACCGTAGCGTCGTTGCTGATATTTACATCGCCAAAGATGGGAGTCGTGGTGCCGTTCTCGGTCTTGGTTGTTCCTATCCAAATGCCGTACTCGTTGCCACGGGCGAATGTGCCGCCAAGCCCTGTACCTAACCATACGTTAAACCACTGAGCCTTACGCGCGGGCCAGAACTCCATGAAGTTGAACTGGGCGCCCAGCTTTACGTTGTGAGTATTGACTACATAGTTGCCGTAGGTCTTAGACAATGCAGACTTGGTATCGAGTTCGGAGAAACGCTGTTCGCGGCGATAGCGCGACCAGATATAGTCGGCACCCACGCGTACCCACGGACGGATGGTAAAGTCTATGCCACCGCCTACAGCGGGCGACTGCCTGTAACTATTCTTGGCATCGAAATTCTGATACCACACACCGTTAGCCCACGATAGTCCGCCCTGAGCATAAATGCTCCAAGTGCGTGTGCGCAGCTCCTTGTTGGTATCGCGCGGCGGTACTGCCACATCATCGCCCACCGTCTGTGCCTCGGCACCTACCAGAACGAACGCAGTAAACAATACGCCTAGCACTATCCGTGCCCATCTGCCACTGAATAGCGAAATGAGCGGTTTGGTTCGTCTTGTTTTCATAGTTTATAAATTTTATTGTTTATATTATAATGTAGTCTACCTTGTCAAAATAAACTCTTTATCCACTGTAAGAACGATAGCTTACGTGGTTTAGGCTCGGGGGGCGGCTTGCCGTACATCGTTCTGCCCCTAATACAAGCGCCACGCCTATCCATCTCTACATTAATCATCTCGCGGATTGTATCGAGTAGCTCAGTGCGGTCTTCAAGAAACTGCTGAGCATCGCCGGTCTTGCGTCGCTGTCCGTCATGCCTTATGTTATTATCTGTTTTCATCATAGCAATTAGGTTTTCTTGTTGTCTCAAAATTACCCATATACTTAATTCGCCTCTTGTGCTAATCGGACAGAAATATGTTCTAATCGGACATTTTGCATTGTGCGTAATTGTTCTAATCGGACATAAAAACAATGTAATCATCTGATACACAATATAGAACCATGAACACAAAACGACAAACCGCCATACATCGACATAAAATAAAATTTGGTCTATGAATCACTGTTTTCATAGTCATTAGCACCTAATAAAACATCTTTCAAAAGCACGAAAAACGCTAACCTACGCATTTATTATTATAGCGCAGCATCAATAATTTCCAGCAATAAGTAAGCTGATACGGATAATTTTAATTAAATTTGTCTACTCAAAGTCATAACAACCATGTGTGTAATAATACTTCTAATCCTAATCTGCACGGTAATACCAGTATGCGCCTCGGCCGACAACTCATCGGAACAGGCCATAGACAACCATCCGTATTATCAATACAAGCAGTTATCGATAGAAGATGGAATACCCGCATCTATAACATCTCTACATAAAGACAGCTATGGCTCATTATGGATAGGCACTCCCACCGGACTGTTCCGCTACAACGGAGAGAAAATAAGGAGATACCACTTCCCCGCCCCGATGAGCAACGACCGACAATATGTCTTTTTCCAATCGTCCGACCAGCAAAACCGAATCTGGATATGCACTACCGAAGGCCTATGCCATTACGATATGAGAGAGGACTCGCTTAAAGTAATGAACAGAAACGGCAAGCCTCTGAAAACACGGTTCGTACTTCCGTATAACGACCGCCTGCTGATATCGGCCAAGGATACGCTTCTGGTTTACGACAGCAAAAGACTGAAAGAGGTAAACCACATAGTAATGCCGCACTGCCAACTTACGGCAGCCATAGTAATAGGGAAAGACTCTATACTAGTTACCGATAACGCCCAAAAGATACAGCTGGTAGACTTAAAGCAAGGCAAGGTGATTAAGTCGCCACTACCCGAAGACGAAAAAGCATTCTGCATGCTGCGCGACTCGCAAAGACGACTCTGGTTGTCGCACTACGGAAAGGGGGTGAAATGTTTCGACCAGAACTACCGTCTGCTACATGAATACAACTCTAAGAACTCGGCTATGTACAATGACGCCGTAATACAGATGGCTGAATGGGATAATACTATATGGTTCGCTTCGGACGGAGGAGGTTTACAGGTAATATGGCCAGAAACTAACCGTATGCAGGTATTTTCTAATCGCCTGTCGGACCAATTTCCGGCAAGCTCGATAGCGTGCCTTTGTCCAAGCAATGAAAACATCTGGGTAGGAACAGTTCACGAAGGAGTGCTTAACGTAGAAAGCGGATTCATGACCACTTACATGAAAGCCGCTTGGAGAAAGACTGCCGGACTATCTGCCAAGTGTACGCTTTGTCTGTGGGAAGACACCGACGGACGCATCTGGATAGGTACAGACGGAGGAGGCGTAAACAGCTACGACCAGAAAACACAGAAATTTACACACTACCCAGCCACATTCAATGAAAAGATAGTTTCAATCTGTCCGCTATCGGAACAAGAGCTGCTGGTATCTTGCTATCAGAAAGGACTCTTCCGGTTCAACAAGAAGAGCGGGGCGCTAACCCCTTTCGTTCTGCCAAACCCTACAGCCGAACAAGAAATGAAAGACTTAGGAGTACCCGTTAATCTGTGGACTACACCAAACGGAGATATAGAAATGTCGGGAAAGGTAACATACAGATACTCGCCCGCAAGCCGACGACTTACGCACCTACAACCCGATTTCGAAACAAGATCTTCTTGGACTCCGATAGGAACATACAACGGATATGACGTGCTATTTGACCGCGAAAATATATTCATGCACAACCCTAAAACAGATGAGTTCAAGAGCATTATACACATGGAGGCCAAACAGATGCTGGCGGCAGAGGTGAGTAAGGACGGCAAACTATGGGTATCTACAACCGAAGGAATGGAGTGCCACGACCTTAATAAGGGATATATGGAATATATACTCCTGCCAGACAAGAATGACATCATAACATCTATTATTGTAGGCAACGACGGCACCGTATGGATGGGTTCAATGAGCGGCATATACGCATACAACCCACAGCTGAAGCACTTTATGCTATATACGGAGATGGACGGAGTAATGCCAAACGACTTTCTGGCGAAGCCTACGTTATTGAGCGGCAACGGGAATGTGTACATGGGCGGCACAGGCGGACTGGTACGCATAAACGCCGCACAGGTACATACCAAAAAGATAGCGCACGTAAGCTTCCCGATAATAGAGTTGCACCAAGGTGAGCAGATATCGTACTCCGAGCCGGGAGATGTAATTAAGTTGCCTTATCAATTCGCTCCGATACAGATACACCCGTTGCTACAAGGCGATAATATAATGCAGCCCAGAATGTACAGGTTCTTCATAAACGGAGTAGAGAACAACGTTACCGAGACGGCACACCCGCATTTTACAGTATACTCACTTGCACCGGGAAAGTATATGCTGACCGCACAGTGCACGCTGCCAAACGGCACGTGGTGCGAAGAACAGATACTGCTGAAGTTAGAAGTAAGCCCGCCATGGTGGAGACAAGGGTGGTTTACCACGCTGTGCCTGCTATTTACAATAGCGGTAATAGTAGTTTGTTTCAAGCTACATAGCTACTACATAAAGCGTAACCTTCAAGAAAAAGAGCGGCAGATTTATAAAGATAAGGTACGTGCGCTTATAAACATAAACCACGAGTTACGCACGCCGCTAACGCTGATATATACGCCTCTAAAGCAACTGGCGGACAGTAAATTATTACCTCAAGGCACCCGAGAAAATGTGTATAAGGCATTTCAGCAGGCACGTAAGATGAAGACCATAGTAAACATGATACTTAATCTGCGAAAGATGGAAATGGGGAAAAATATTCTTCATTTATCGACCGCACATCCCAATGAATGGCTGAAAGACATACTAGACAGTTTCAGAGATGAATTCTCACTGCGAGGCATCACGCTGCAGTTCATCCCATCGCCCGATGTGGAGGAATTACTTTTCGACCAGATACAATGTGAGATTATCATTCATAACTTACTGAGCAACGCCTATAAGTTCAGCCCAGAGAATACTACTGTAACTGTAACCACTGAGATAGAGAAAACAGAAGACGAAAAGTTTCTGCGCATCGCCATAAAAGATGAGGGCGTAGGTCTGGATGAAAATGACATATCGAACTTGTTCACCCGATTCTATCAGGGAAGATACCAGAATCAGGGAGCAGGGATAGGACTCTCGTACGCCAAGCAGCTGATTTATCTGCAAGGAGGACGCATTGGGGCGTACAATAATAACGAAGGGCCGGGAGCAACATTCTTCTTTACGCTTCCGTACAACCAAAAGGCGGAAAGTATAGCGTCGGTGCCTCAAGCGTATATAAATGAGTCGCTCGACATTACCGGCGGCAACGAAACAAAAACGCATCTGCCTACCATAGAGCATAGGTTTGATTCTGTGTTACTGGTAGATAGCGACCCTGATTTCTGTCTGTACATGGCAGAGAACCTGCAGGTGCTGTTCGATAATGTATACGAGGCGCACGACGGCATGGAGGTAATACCGCTACTCACCACGCACGTGCCGCAGCTTATTATAAGCGAGATAAAGTTGCCGCGCATGAACGGACTGGAGCTGTGTAAATATATAAAGGAGAAGCCGGAACTGAGTCATCTGCCTATAGTATTGATAACATCGTGCGTAGACGACTATAACGCTGAGCAGGCGTATAATGCCGGAGCGGAGGCGTTTACCACCAAACCGTTCGACATGAACTTGCTGTTGACCAAGCTGCAGAATATCATGTTGAATCATAATCTTATAAAGAACCGCTATGCACCGGCAGTGCTGCAGATAGCGCCAAACAAGAGTAACGCGCAAGAGAAGAACGAGCAGTTCTTATTAAGCGTAACGCGCATAATAAACGAGCACCTGAACGATGTGGATATGGACGCTAACTTCATAGCCGCGGAAATGGGCATGAGCCGAAGCACGCTTTACAACAAGCTGAAGGATACTATGGATATCAGCTTGAATACTTATATACAGAAGTGCAGAATAGATTGTGCCTGCAAGTTACTTGTGCAGACTTCGTTGTCTGTAATAGAGATTTCAGAAAGAACGGGCTTTAAGCACCCGCGTAACTTCAGTACGTTATTTAAGAATACCGTAGGGGTTACGCCTACGGTATTCAGAAAGAATAATAAATAAACTATATTAGTCTTTATATACGTTACGTATCGGGTCATCGTATTGCTCTTGCAAACGCAACATTTCTTTTTTCAGGTCCTTGGTGATTTCTTCGGTACCCGGCTTACCGAAGATGTTATGCATCTCGGCAGGGTCTTCTTGCAGGTCGTACAGTTCCCAGCAATCTATATCGTTATAGAAATGAATTAGTTTGTAGCGGTCTGTACGCACTCCGTAATGACGGCGTACTGCATGTTCGGCAGGATACTCATAGAAATGATAGTAGAGCGATTTACGCCAGTCGGCTGGATGTTCGCCTTTCAGCAACGGCAAGAATGATACTCCGTGCATATCCTTAGGTACTTCTACACCAGCTAAATCGAGGATAGTTGGTCCGTAGTCGATGTTCTGCACCATCTCGTCGATATCGCCTTTCTTACCTCCCGGCAAACGAACCAACAACGGTGTGCGGAATGACTCTTCGTACATAAAACGCTTATCAAACCATCCGTGTTCGCCCATGTAGAAGCCTTGATCGGAAGTATAGACTATCATGGTATTATCAAGCAGATTATTTTCTTCGAGGTATTTAAGTACTCTACCTACGTTACGGTCTACCGAGTGAATTACACGCAAATAATCATGCATATACTGCTGATACTTCCATTCTGCCAACGCCTTACCGGTAAGCTTATCTTTCTTGAACTTAGCGATGATAGGATCATAATGCTTATCCCAAGCAGCTTTCTGTGCAGGGTTAAGGGCATTATACATACTGCGTCCTATAGGTTCAAGCCCCTTAGACGAATGAATCTGGTTTTCCTTATCTGCCAACTTCAAATCGTACACCAAATCCATATCTTTAATGATACTCATCTCCTGCTTAGAAGCCGGGATTCGTCCTTCGTACTTATCATAGAAGTTCTCCGGAAGAGGATAAGTAACATCGTTATACAAGTCGAGGTCGCAAGTATCGGGCATCCAAGTACGGTGCGGAGCCTTGTGGTGAATAAACAGACAGAAGGGTTTCTCCTTATCGCGGATGCTATCCATCCATTCTATAGCCAAATCTGTAACGATGTTAGTGGCGTAACCTTCGCGCTTTATCTTTTCGCCATTCTTAATGAATGTAGGATTATAATAGAGGCCCTGTCCTATCAGGATATCCCAATAATCGAATCCTGTAGGTTCTGAAACCAAATGCCACTTACCTATCATGGCTGTTTGGTAGCCATTAGCACGAAGCAGCTTAGGGAATGTCTGCTGATTGCCATCGAAAGTAGTAGTATTATCGGTAAAGCCGTTGGCGTGACTGTGCTTACCTGTCAGCATACAGGCACGGCTTGGTCCGCTGAGTGAATTAGCCACAAAACTATTCGTAAAACGAGCGCCTTCATTGGCGATACGGTCGATGTTAGGAGTCTCAATGAATCGCTGGTCGTATGCGCTGATGGTTTGATACGAATGGTCATCGCACATTATATATACGATATTCATGGGCTTCTTAGGCGCTTCATCACCTTTCTTCGTCTTACAAGACGACAATGCACCCAAAGCGACGGCTCCCGTCATAGCACACATAAGTGTGGAAGTAACTTTACTGTTCATATTTTAGATGTATTAGGTTAGTCTTAAAAAAAACCGCAGCCGACGTACCATCAACGGTATGCCGACTGCCCAATTATCAACTCTCTCTTATATAATTTACCCGGATTACCAACCGGTACCTTTTGTCTACTTTAATAGCGACATACACTTTCAATCTTGTAGTTTTTCTTGTTGAAATGTCTTTCAGTATGCCTCTGGATTTATTTCCGAGTGCAATATTAGCATTTAAGACGCGCTTAAAACTCTTTATGCGTATAATTGAAGTCTTAAATCGTATATAATTCACCTCTTGGACAGTCTTTTGGTACATATCAGACTTTATCGGACGGTTTACGCACGTCGTTTCTGTTTTTTTAGACATAGCACACCTCCATTTACACCGTTACAGTTCACCTTTATCCGGTTTTTTATCTATTTTTGCCCTGCAAAACAAAACCCGAAACTACGATGCGAAAATTAATATCATTACTCATCATTATATTATGTCCGCTTCTTGCCGCCTACGGACAGCAAGCACCAAAGTACGAAATACGGGCATCGTGGATAACTACATTGGGAGGACTGGACTGGCCCACACGGAAAGCTACATCAAAGAGCGGCATAGAAGCGCAGAAGAAAGAACTGTGCGATATACTTGACCGACTGAAAGCTGCCAATTTCAACACGGTGTTACTGCAGACTCGTGTGCGAGGCGACGTAATCTATCCATCGGCTATAGAGACTTTCACAGAATCATTGGCAGGAAAAGAAGGACGTTCGCCAGGATATGACCCTCTGCAATTCGCCATAGACGAATGCCATAAGCGCGGCATGGAGCTACATGCGTGGATGGTGGCAATACCAATAGGCAACAACCGACAGGTGAAGTTGCTCGAAAAGAATTCGGTAGTAAAAAAGCAACCGTCTATCTGCATACATTATAAAGACAATTGGTATCTGGACCCCGGAAACCCGAAGACGGACAGCTATCTGGCTAAATTAGTAAACGAAGTGGTATCACGCTACGATGTGGACGGAATACATTTCGACTATATTCGCTATCCGGAAAGAGCTAAAGATTTCCCCGACCATGCGTCATACAGAAAGTACGGAAAGAAGAAAGACCTGAGCCAATGGCGCAGAGAGAATATGACACGCATAGTGCGCCGCTTATATACAGAGGTGAAACAAATTAAGCCGTGGGTAAAGGTGAGCAGTTCACCCATCGGGAAATATAATGATACCGGAAGATACTCTTCATCGGGATGGAACGCTTATAAAGAGGTGTATCAGGATGCGCAGCTATGGCTGAAGAGCGGCATGCACGACGCCTTATTCCCTATGATGTATTTCCAAGGGAACAACTTCTACCCCTTCGCCCTCGACTGGCAAGAGAATAAATCGGGCAGATGGATTGTCCCCGGATTAGGAATTTATTTCCTTCACCCCAAAGAGCAAGACTGGAAGCTGGACGAGATAGCACGGCAGATTTATTTCCTGCGTAACATAAAAGCCGACGGGGAGGCATACTTCAGGAACCGATTTGTAATGGATAACACCAAGGGACTGTTGGACGAACTGCAAGAGCACTTCTACGCTACGCCGGCAGTGGTGCCGCCTATGACGTGGGCGGACAGCATAGCGCCAACAATGCCTACCGATACCCGACTGAACATCTTAGACAAAGGAGTAAAAATAAGTTGGAAAGCATCGACCGACAACATGCAGAAAGGCGGAGTGTACTACAGAATCTACGCATCGAACACATATCCGGTAGATACCAACATGGCAGAAAACATAGTAGAAACTCGCGCTGACGAAACAGAATACACATTCTGCCCCGCATCGCCATGGCAAGAAAAAATGTATTGGGCAATAACCGCCGTAGACCGCTGCGGTAACGAAAGTGAAGCCGTGCAACTGGTATCTCCGTTCTGACGGACGAAGGAATAACCATTTTTTGACGATAATATAATGTATAAGTGCAAAATAAACTGTAATTTTGCGCATCATTGTTTAAAATATATACATCATGAGTAACCAACGATACATGCAGCGTGGCGTATCGGCTTCGAAAGAAGATGTACATAACGCCATTAAGAACATTGACAAGGGTATTTTTCCGCAAGCGTTCTGTAAAATCATCCCCGATATCTTGGGAGGAGATCCGGAGTATTGCAACATTATGCACGCCGACGGCGCCGGAACTAAATCGTCTTTAGCTTATTTATACTGGAAGGAAACCGGCGACTTGTCTGTTTGGAAAGGTATCGCACAAGATGCTTTAATTATGAACATCGACGACCTGCTGTGTGTGGGTGCGGTAGATAATATACTTGTATCGTCTACTATAGGACGAAACAAGCTGTTGGTTCCGGGAGAAGTTATCTCGGCCATCATTAACGGTACTGATGAGTTGCTGGCAGAACTGCGCGAAATGGGCGTGGGAGTTTATGCAACAGGTGGCGAAACTGCCGACGTGGGCGACTTGGTACGTACTATCATAGTAGACAGCACTGTGACTTGCCGTATGAAACGTGCTGACGTAATTAACAACGCTAATATCCGTCCGGGTGACGTAATTGTAGGTTTGGCTTCTTACGGACAGGCTACTTACGAAAAGGAATACAACGGCGGTATGGGTAGCAACGGTTTGACCAGCGCCCGTCATGATGTATTCAGCAAATATCTGGCAGAAAAATATCCGGAAAGCTTTGACCACGCAGTTCCTTCTGACTTGGTTTACAGCGGTGGCTTGAAGTTGACCGACGAAGTAGAAGGCAGTCCGATAGACGCAGGTAAGTTGGTATTGTCGCCGACTCGTACTTACGCTCCGGTAGTCAAGAAATTGCTCGATGCACTTCGCCCACAAATTCACGGTATGGTACACTGCTCTGGCGGTGCTCAGACTAAGGTATTGCACTTTGTAGGCGACAACTGCCGTGTCATCAAAGACAACCTCTTCCCTGTTCCTCCTTTGTTCCGCACTATCAAAGAACAGAGCGGTACCGACTGGGACGAAATGTACAAGGTATTCAATATGGGTCATCGCCTGGAAGTTTACTTGTCACCGGAACATGCCGAAGAAGTTATCGCAATCTCTAAATCGTTTAACATCGACGCTCAGATTGTAGGACGCATTGAAGAAAGCGACCATAAAGAGCTTATCATCCGCAGCGAATTCGGAGAATTCACTTATTGATAACCATCAACTTAATTAATGGCAGACAATAATACATTATTAGAGAAACTTGAAGGACTGGTAGCACGTTTTGAAGAAGTGTCTACGCTCATAACCGACCCGAATGTAATAGCCGACCAAAGACGTTACGTTAAGCTCACTAAGGAATATAAAGACCTTGGCGACATAATGAACGCGCGGAAGCAGTACATACAGTGCATCGACGGACTGGAAGAAGCCAAGATGATGATGAACGAACCGGACCCGGAGATGAAGGAGTTGGCACGCAAGGAAGCCGCTGCCTACGAAGCAAGAATACCCGAACTGGAAGAGGAAATAAAACTGCTGCTTGTACCCGCTGACCCGCAAGATGACCGAAACGCTATCTTAGAGATACGTGGCGGAACCGGAGGTGACGAGGCTGCTATCTTTGCAGGCGACCTATTCCGTATGTATAGCAAATACTGCGAAACAAAGGGCTGGAAGCTGGAGGTTTCGAGCGCCAACGAAGGTGCAGCAGGAGGATTCAAAGAAATAATCTGCTCTGTAACCGGAGACAAGGTGTACGGTACACTGAAGTATGAATCTGGAGTACATCGCGTACAGCGAGTGCCAGCCACAGAAACCCAGGGACGTGTGCATACATCGGCAGCATCGGTAGCGGTACTGCCCGAAGCGGAACCTTTTGACGTGGAAATTAACGAAGGCGAAATTAAATGGGATACATTCCGAAGTGGTGGAGCCGGAGGACAGAACGTAAACAAGGTGGAATCGGGTGTACGACTTCGCTATAACTGGAAGAACCCTAACACCGGCGTAGTGGAGGAAATATTGATAGAGTGTACCGAAACGCGAGATCAACCTAAGAATAAGGAAAGGGCTTTATCGCGCCTACGTACCTTCATCTACGACAAAGAGCACCAGAAGTATATTGATGACATTGCCTCGAAACGTAAAACAATGGTTAGTACCGGAGACCGTTCGGCAAAGATCAGAACCTATAATTATCCGCAGGGCCGTATAACCGACCACCGCATTAATTATACCATATACAACTTGGCGGCGTTTATGGATGGTGATATACAAGACTGCATAGACCATCTTATAGTAGCCGAAAACGCAGAGAAACTAAAAGAAAGCGAATTATGATAACTCCTTGGTTGGATAAAATATTTCATACCGCATCGGAGGCGTTTCAGAATTGCCTGAAACGCTTTCCGGTGACGGTATGTTTTATTTTTGCACTTACCGCTTTTCTGTTTTACTCGGTATCAGAATGGCACATGAGTCAGCCGCAAGCGGCTCTGCTTTACTACTTATCGGTAGGAACACTGCTATCGCTGACACTGCACTTATGGTGCGAAGAGATAAAGCGGAAGGCACTAAGATGGACGGCTCAGATAGCGGGACACGCCTTACTGATAGCCGACGCACTGTTCCTGGCATACGGAGCACTGGATAATTCCATTACAGAAATCACTATTGCCCATGCCGCAGGAGTGCTGACTGTAGGAATATCGGTGTTCTTCCTCTCATTCCTTAAAGAAAAAAACGATGTAGCAAGCTGGAACTTTGCCTTGCATAGCTTCAACCTATTGGCGGCATCGCTGTTTTTAGGTTTGGTAATGTACGGCAGCATCAGTCTGCTGGTGTCTTCACTGCCTGTATTGTTCGGCATACACATCTCATCTGATTGTTATCTATACTTGGGAATTATATGCTGCATATGGCTATCGCTTATGCTATTTATAGGCAGACTGCCGCAAGGTGCCCAGAAGCATGATACAGAAGTGCAAGCCAACAAATTCCTTAACGGAATCATCGCTTATCTATTCCTGCCGCTTACAGCAGGCTATCTGTTGGTACTGTATGTTTACGCTATACGCATCATAGCGAATTGGCAACTGCCCAACGGATGGGTATCGTGGCTCACCATAGCTATTATGGCTATCTGCATCGTAATAGAGTTCTGCCTCTACCCTACACGCATGGTAGAGAAGAAAAAGAAAGTTGAGCTATTAGCACGCTTGTTGCCCGTACTGATTCTGCCGCTATTACTGCTGATGACAATCGGTATTATACGACGCATTTCAGACTACGGTGTCAGCATAAACCGCCTATACCTTATTATATTGAACGGATGGTTCTATGTGGTATGCATCGGATTGTTCATCAACAAAGCACGCCGCATCCACTGGATTCCAATATCGTTCGCATTGCTATTCTTGCTAACCTCGGCACTGCCGGTTAACGTAGCCAACTACACCAAGAAGAGTATTCACAATGCTGTATTGAAAGAGATAAAAGCCAACTGCAATAAAAAGCTGCCAATGGACCAAGATGATTACATCGACTTTTTGGCAAGCCTTCCTAAAGAGCAGGCTCTACGAATAAACTCTCGCCTTATCTACCTGAGCAGTCGGTTCAATGAAAACTGCTACTCGGACATACTGAAAGACGGAAACGATGTGTACAATTCATATTACTACAGTCAGCTTGATACAGACACTGTAGAAGAAATAGAAGTCGATACTACCAATATCGACAACGGATTCGTAAAAAACAGAACATATCAATGGAATATAGACGATAACGGCAAGATAGACATCTCCGAAGGATATACGGCATTCTATAACGTGAACGGAACAGCTACGATAACCGAAGAGGAACTGAAAAACAACTCTATCGACATCTGTTTAGAGATAGAAGATTCCGATATTGACGACACAGTACACTTCGATACAGAAATACTGAAGAAGCTGGATCTCCTTACCAGAAAGAAAAGCGCAGTAGAACTTCCATGCCAATCGGGAGAAAATAAGTTCATGCTAAACGGCTTCTTTTTATCGCAAACGGGAAATGACGAAAGTCTGTGGATATTGAACTATTCTGGCTACTTATTCAAGAAATAAAAACTAATAAAAAACATACCAATATGAACAAACAAGAATTATTCGAAAACATAAAGAGAAAAAAATCATTTCTCTGCGTAGGTCTTGACACTGACATCAAGAAGATTCCGGAACATCTGTTAGGAGAAGAAGATCCTATCTTTGCGTTCAACAAAGCTATCATCGACGCTACAGCTCCGTTCTGTATCGCTTATAAACCCAACTTAGCTTTCTATGAAAGCATGGGAGTAAAGGGATGGATTGCATTCGAGAAGACAGTAGAGTACATCAAAACAAACTATCCTGATCAGTTCATCATTGCCGACGCAAAACGCGGTGACATAGGTAACACTTCGGCTATGTACGCTCGTACATTCTTCGAAGAACTGAACATCGACTCAGTAACCGTTGCTCCGTACATGGGCGAAGATTCTGTTACTCCGTTCCTTACTTACGAAGGCAAATGGGTTATTCTGTTGGCTTTGACATCAAACAAAGGATCGCACGACTTCCAGCTAACTACCGACACCGAAGGCGAACGCCTCTTCGAAAAGGTATTGCGCAAATCTCAGCAGTGGGCTAACGACGAAAACATGATGTACGTAGTAGGCGCTACTCAAGGAGCCATGTTCGAAGACATCCGTAAGATTGCTCCTAACCACTTCTTGCTGGTTCCGGGTATCGGCGCTCAAGGCGGATCGCTGGAAGAAGTATGCAAATACGGTATGACCAAGGAATGCGGACTGATAGTAAACTCAAGCCGCGCCATAATCTATGCCGACAAGACCGAAAACTTCGCTCAGAGAGCAGCCGAAGAAGCACAGAAAGTTCAGCAGCAAATGGAAGAACAATTGAAAGCTATACTGTAATACAATATATTGTAAAATATAAACTTTTACGGAAGCCGCCTTGCACAGGGCGGCTTTTGTTTTGAATTACTTTGAAAGAAATATGAAATATTTCTCGTTTTTCTACTGATATATAAAAAAAAAATACGTAATTTGCATAATTAAGAATACTGATATAAGAATTGGTACAGAAAAAAAAACAAAATAGTAAATAAAAAAAGATAAACCTCAAATCCGCAACTACGCGCCTAATATGATACAGAAGCGAAAATAATCTG
>ENA-ORTB01001125-ORTB01001125.1-human-gut-metagenome-genome-assembly--contig:-NODE-1125-length-31542-cov-4.727443_pt1 | contig 31542 bp, 19 predicted proteins | sample MGYA00241905_ERZ509174 | MGnify/ENA primary metagenome ERZ509174 (study PRJEB26280, sample SAMEA2338851) | human gut metagenome | biome: human gut; feature: human-associated habitat; material: faeces... | reverse complement strand
GTCTTGGCAGCATTACGGGTGGACAGGTGTGGTGGGGGTAGGAATTGCCTTTACCATGGCTTCCTTGCTCGTAAACTGTTTCAAGCCCCAACGACACCACCACATTGAGATGGGCTGAACGCCTTATGCCGGTAACAATCTTCACTTTGCCGTTCCATCGTTTCGCAAGTAACTGCTTTATATATTCACTTCTGTCTATAATCATGATGCGCTCCTTAATGATACTGACAATTTGATCCTCCGATGCAACCATTTTGTCAGTGCAAAGGCAGCTGTTTTCTTTCACTCACACAAAATAGAGCATTAATAGTCAAGACAGACCTCCCATTGGTTGTCATGTATCCAGTAGGTCATGGTGTCCCGCTTGCTGAACCAAGCTATAACCGGAAGAATGCTGTCATCATGGACAGTCATCTTCCGCTCGAAAGAAGTCCCAATTTTGTTCCATCAATCACAAAATTTATATCCTAACACAGATACTTGAAATTATTCCACCAAATCTTCTTCATCCGTGACCTTCCCAGAAAGTCCACTGCGAATAATATTCCGCAACTTTTCATAAATATTGCGTAAACTTTCCTGCAAGTTTCTTATATTTGTGCAGAATAAATGCCGCAATTTATTATGCAGACACTTTACGAACAATTCCATCAACTTCTGGAGCTGACACCCATGAACTTTTTCCGGGAGCAGCACGACACCATAAACTGGGATGTCCGCATCTTGGGTATCCTAGGCCAGAAAGGTGTCGGTAAATCCACTCTCATCCTACAACACATCAAGAGAACCGGGAACAAGAATGAGTCCCTTTACGTGATTGCAGATGATATCTACTTCAGTGCACACACTCTTCTTGATACTGCCAAGAGCTTCTTCGCCCGTGGCGGGAAATATCTGTATATAGACGAAATTCATAAATATCCGGGCTGGAGTCAGGAGGTCAAGAACATCTACGATAGCCTGCCGCTGCTCCATGTCGTGTATTCCGGCAGTTCAATATTGGATCTTAAAGATGGGGGTGCAGACCTTAGTCGCCGCGTCATCGAGTACCATCTTCCTGTCTGGTCATTCCGCGAATACTTGAACTTGCGCAATGGCTGGTCATTAAAACCTGCCAGTTTGGAAGATGTATTGCAAGGGAAAGTTGATTTTCCGTACGGGGCTGAACGACCGTTGAAATACTTCGAAGAATATATGAAAAAGGGCTGCTATCCTTTTTTTCAGGAACCGGAATTCGAAACTCGTATGAGACAAGTCATCAACGCTACCGTTGAAGTCGATATTCCCAAATACGCCAGGATGACCATCGCCGCCACGCAGAAGCTCAAGAAATTCATGTACTACATTTCCAAGAGCGTCCCTGTCAAGATTAATTTCTCGGATATGGCAAGAGACTTGGAATTAAGTCGCGACGAACTTCCCAAGTATCTGGAATATCTGGAAAAAGCCGAACTTGTTTCCGTCCTGCGGATGAAGGCCAACGGGGACGCAATTCTTCGCAAAATGGACAAGCTTTATCTCCAGAATTCCAATATGTCCTATGTCCTTTCGGGCGAAAATCCGGACACGGGGAATGCCCGAGAGACTATCTTTTATTGCTGGATCAAGCAGAAGTACGATACGGTAGAATCTCCTGTTTCAGATTTTGAGATTGACGGAAAGACTTTCGAAGTGGGCGGGCGCAACAAAGGAAAGAAACAAATATCCAATTTGGAAGACGCATATGTGGTCAAGGATACAATAGAGTATGTGTTTGACAATCAAGTACCACTATGGATGTTCGGATTCCTTTATTGACAAAGAAGTCGTAACGAGATAAGAGAAAATAGGGACAATCCCACTTAATGCCTTGACGGGGTTCCTGCATTTGACGGAGTGCCCGGTTATCAATAATGTTAAATTTAAGAATGGATTATTTTGCAATATGATAGACAAAGCCACAATCAAGGACTTATGCCAGAAAATGGCTGGGACCTTCAAGAAATTTACGACTTCGGCTTGCTTTATGATAGCGGCAGCCATCATGTCGGTCGTGTTGATTCATCTTGGAGATAAAATAGATGGAAAAGACACTTTTTTCCTGATGTTCTGGACGATAACCGCCGGTCTGCTGAATCTGGTGCTAAAGCTCGTGCTCACGGATTGGAGAAATGACGAGAGACACTCCGTAAAACCGCTTTGGATTATAGCCGTCAATGCCTTATGGTTAGGGGTCTGCCTCGCGTTCCGCCAGACATGGCCGCTGGATTTGAGTTGGACCAATGCAGCTGTCACACTCGTGGGGATAATAGTTTCAGGAATATTCATTGCTCCTGTCTTTCAAGAATCCAACAATGACATGAGGCTATGGAACTATATCATCGACTGCACATCAGCATTCGCGACTGCTTTTGCTGTCGGGGTGCTCCTCTCTGGAGGACTGGAGTTGCTCGTTCTTGCATTCAATGTACTCTTCGGAGTTGAAATCGGATGGAAGGTGTTCGCTGACGTGTTCCTGGTATGCATGATATTCGTCGCGCCGATGGTGTTCATGCAATTGATTCCAGAAAAAGAGAGACATGACACTGAACGTCCCGGAGCAACTGGACTCGGACTGATTAACTATTTGATCTTTCCTCTTTTCGGCACTTATGTAGTAACGCTCTATGTATATGCCGTAAAGATCCTTTTTGAATGGAAGCTTCCCTGCGGATGGGTATCAACACTCGTAATGGCATCAATGATATGCCTGATACTGATGATGTTTCTGCTCTATCCGATACAATTTCGAAAAGAAGACAACAAGTGGAGATTCGACCGCAAGGCGCTCAAACTCTTGCCTGCCATTTTCCTTCCGCTTCTTATATTGATGACGGTAGGAATCGCCAAAAGGATAACGGACTACGGAATCACCGCGCCACGCCTATACGTAGTCCTCTTCAACGTTTGGGGCTATGCTGTCTGCATAGGTTTGACGGTCAGCAAATGCAAAAGATTCCGATGGATTCCGCTGTCCTTTCTTGCGCTTGCAGCACTTTCGTCTGTTGGCCCGCAGAATTTCTCAGCCACGTCCCGAAGAGTCATAGTCAGAGAAGTAAAGAAAGCACTATCCTCTAACTGTCCCGGCATCAGTTTTCCTTTGGACTCGGCAAGATATTCAGAGATAATGAAATCCGGGGATATTGCAACTATGATTGAGGCAGACGAGAAGATGGAATACCTCTACAACATGTACCCGGAAAGAGTCGTGCGTGAGATTGTTGACACAACTGTGGGATTCTGGAACTTTGGACTTATGCAGATGGACACCGTAGAGGTAGACGAATCCGGTTTCCACTGGATTGAAATCAACACCAAAGGGGCATCCATAATTCCTAAGGGATTCACACGCTTCGAAAACATCAACTTCAATGGCTCTGTACCATTGGCCGACACGGCCTTCGTAACCGTCTCATCAGATTCTGTCACGCTGACGATTCCTGTGAGCGAGATTGACACGGCGCAGAAAGAGAACGGATGCAAGCCACTATACTTCTACGGAGATGGCGGAGTGTTCTTTACCAACAATATTTCCATCGACAGCGAAGGCAAAAATGATATGAATGTACAACTCAGCGGAATAATATTCTTAAAATAAATCTTGAAGTAGTGACGAGGTAAGAGAAAATAGGTTTTGTAAAACTTGCTACGGCCAAGTCAATGAAAATAGGTGAACTGGTGTATCATAATCCTGTTTTCTTGGTTGCGCCTCCACGCGCGGTACAAATTGCGACAGGAGTTACTGCAAAATTCCTGATTTTACCCTTCCGAAACTTGGAATAATTCCCGATTTCGTGCTGTGAAAACACGTAATTTTTCCTGAAAATTTTGTATGTGCTTGATTTTTACTACATTTGTATAAAATGTAAGAATACTATGCTTTTCAGGAAATTTGCATCGCACATAGAGGCTTTTTTGCGGAATGAACCACACAAAATACTTTTGATAAATGGAGCTCGGCAGATTGGCAAGTCCTATCTGATACGTCATATCTGCGAAGGGATGTTTCGCAACTATATTGAACTCAACCTCAAGGAAGATAAGGAGGGTATTGGTTTACTGGCTGATGTCCGCAACACTGATGACTTTTACATACAACTCGGTGCGATAGCTGGGGAACGACTTGGTGACGCATCTGACACGATTGTATTCCTTGATGAAATTCAAAGTTATCCACATCTGATGACTATGCTGAAATTTCTGAATGAGGAGGGACGATACCGGTATATTGCCAGCGGTTCGGAGTTGGGCATAGCATTGGCGCAGACTCCGTCAATACCGATAGGCAGTATTGCCATCGAGCAAATGTTTCCGCTTGACTTTGAGGAATTTTTGCTTGCCAGCGGATGTGGTAAAGAGACTATTGATAGCATTAGAGACTGTTTTCTCAAAAGAGAGTCTCTAAATGATTCTCTGCATGCTTATATGTTGCGTCAGTTCAAAATATATCTGCTTACAGGGGGAATGCCTGATGCTGTCAACAAGTTTCTGGAAACACGAAACATTGCCCTTGTTCGCAAGATACAGAACGACATCCATGAACTGTACAAGCTAGACGCTTCCCAATATGATTCTGAAAAGAAACTCGTGATTCGGAATATTTATGACCTAATTCCGTCGAATATGGAAAATAAGAGGAAGCGCGTTGTCGTAAAGAAAATTGAAAACACAGCCGGGCATAAGCAGTTCAGTGATTATGCAGATGAATTTGAGTATCTGACCAACTCTGGTGTCGCGCTTGCCGTTAAAGCTATCAGCAATCCGAAATTCCCGTTGAAAGAATCGGAGAGCAAAAATCTGTTAAAACTATACCTCAACGATGTCGGGCTGCTTACAGGACTTCTTTACAAGAATAACATCAATGCCGTGCTCGGCGATGAGCGCAGCATTAACCTAGGTTCAGTCTATGAATCTGTCGTGGCGCAAGAACTCCATGCGCATGGATGCGAGCTTCACTATTACGACAACAAACAGCGCGGGGAGGTGGATTTCCTCATTGACGACTACGATAGTCTGTCCGTTCTTCCGATTGAGGTCAAGTCGGGAAAGGATTATAAGGTTCACAGTGCTCTCGATAATTTCATGAAAACTCCCGATTACAATGTTAAAAATGCCGTCGTGCTCCACAGCGGGCAGAAAGTCTATCAGGAGAACGGCATCACATATCTCCCAATTTATTATGTGATGTTCTTGACAGGTGATTCCTCAGATTCCGCCGACATGGTCATACCGGAAATCGAGCTCCCGAAATTGTGATTTAAGATGGGGATTGTCGTTTAATACCAGTCGTGTTTTCTTCCTAAAATCCGCCTGTTTGGACTATAAACTCTAATTATTTAAAACGTTTATTATTATGAAATATATATCATACTGTATTATACCTTTTTTAGTGTTGTGCGTGGATCTACATGCGCAACAGATTATTTCTAATTCATTGGTAGAGACGGAGAATCAGAAGAATCCAGATATTGTCAAAATCAATCAGCTGTGGGCCGATTATCTTATGAGTTCTCCGGACAGTTTATATAATAATCCATATTGGAATTGCAGAGATAAAGAGAAGTATAAAAGTTATGATTTGCTCCGTTCTGAAGGGTATCTGGAATTATATGGATTGGCGAAATATGGTGAGCTAAAGAACCTGGTGTTATCTATCAAGCCTTTGAATGACGATTATTATGATATACATTCAATGTATTATTGGGGGCATTTCTCGGAGTATCCTTATGTGCTGTGCACTACTCATGTACTTTCCTTTAAGGACGAGAATAACAATTTCGTTCTTGGCAACTGGCTAGATTATTATTCAAAGAACTGGAAAAGTGTAACAAAAGGTGACATCACTTTTCATTACCAGACATATAAGCCAAACAGAGGCAAGATAAATAAAGCCCTTAAATTTCGCTCTTTTTTACTCGATAATTTTGGTATTAAGCTGCCTCATCTGGATGTGTATATTTCAGATGGATTCCGAGAGTCGCTGAGGTTGAAAGGCTTTGGTTATGATATTGGTGAGACTGCAGTATTTGATACCAATGATTTGGGAGGTACGACAGATATTGACAATTACATTATTTACTCAAATTCCACGCAGGGAGAATTCTATCCGCATGAGATGATGCGGTTCGTGTTGGTAAAATACAGGGGGACACATCACTTGCTCACAGATGGTTTATCTGAATATTATTCCGAGAATCCGAAGATAATCGGAATTCCGATACAGACCCATTTTCGAGACCTAGACTATTATTTGGATGCTCATCCTGAAATAGACCTTAGAATATTGGATAGGTTTGATTCCGGGAACATGACGCAGAAAAATTATCTAATTGGTTTGGTAATAGTTAATCTCATACAGAAAAGATGCGGTCATCACAAACTATTGGAAGCACTTGGAACCGTGCATACAGATGATGAGTTGTTGAAGTTCATTGAAAATAATTTGGCCATCGAAGAAAAAGACATTAACAGTCTAATTAGAGCAGAAGTTAAGAACTACGCAAACTTCGGGTATTCAGGTAAATGGTGACATTTGTTTATTCAACTATGCAGAATAACCAGTCAACAGTCAAGTGCAAGTAGAGCCATCTTTAGTTATCCTGTCATAAAAATTATATCATATCAAAACTTTACAATTACATACCATGCAGTCAGGTGGTTTTGGTGATATAATATCCATGAAAAGGACTATATGATCGCTATTCTCATTCCATTCGTGCGTTTCAGATACTATTGTTTATACAAATTTCCCCTGTTATTAATTTAAGTTCTATCATAATTGATAATATTTTGATAACAAAGATGATGAAACAAACCTATCTATCGAATATAATTCACTAGATTTGCACAATAAAATTGCATTTAAGAATGAAGCTGAATAGAATAAAGGCTGTTTTAGCCGAAAAAGGCATCTCTCAGACATGGTTGGCTAAGCAACTTGATAAGAGTTTCAGTATGCTTATGCTTGCAATCGGATTCAGCCTAATCTGGAAACCTTGCAACAGATAGCTGAGATATTACAAGTTGATTTAAAAGATTTGATAACCGATAAAAAAGAAAGGTTACAATAGTGAGTTGCTTTAGATTCGTTTAGAATCTATTGTTGATATGCGACCAAACTTCCGATAATATACAATATCAAGAACATGACTCCTGAAGAAAAAGCAAGAATAAAAATCGATCAGTGGTTTGCTGATGCTGGTTGGGAAGTTATCAATAGGGATGATTATGAGCCAACTTGTACAGCTGTCGCTATAAGGGAAGGATTGCTAAAAGGTAATCTCGAAGCAGATTATTTTCTTTTCATAAACGGAAAGGCTGTTGGTGTACTTGAAGCCAAACGTGAAGAAACAGATGCTTTTTCTTCTGTAGTATGCGAACAAGCAGCCTTATATGCCAGAAGCGTACCTAATATATATCAGACATATCAAAAGCCGTTGCCATTTATATTCACATCCAACGGAAAGGAATTATACTTTTGTGATTTCCGAGAACAAGACCATTATTTCAAACAAATAATGACTATCCCGACACCTCACGAATTGGTTAAAAAGTTAGGAATAAATGATTATTTTGCCGGGCTTCCTACTTTGCGTAGGAAAGGCTTGCGTGATTGCCAATACGAAGCTATAACAGAGTTGGAAAAGAGTTTCCGTTCGGGACAACAACGAGCATTAATGGTACTTGCCACCGGTGCAGGAAAGACTTATACTGCTTGTCTTGCAGCCTACCGATTGCTGTCATATACTCCTATGCGTAGGGTCTTATTCCTTGTTGACAGAAACAATCTTGGGAAACAGGCGGAGGGAGAATTTGGGACTTTCCGCCTGACTGAAAACGGAGAGGCTTTCAATACTATCTTTACGGTCAATCGTCTTCGTTCATCTTCCATTCCATCTGATAGCAACGTGATTATTTCTACAATCCAACGACTGTTCTCATTCCTGAAAGGAGATACAATTGAGGATAATGAAGACGATGACGAAAATGAACCTACAGAAGAAGTAACATTGCCGCCGAATCCAAATCTACCGCATGACTATTTTGATATGATCATCATAGACGAGTGTCATCGCTCCATTTATGGGAACTGGCGCAAGGTGTTAGAGTATTTCGACACGGCAAGATTGGTCGGTTTGACCGCGACACCAATTCCGGAAACAATGGCATTTTTCAATAACAACCGCATTGTCAACTATACATTGGAGAAGAGTATCGTTGACGGAGTAAATGTGGATTGTCGGGTGTATAGAATAAAAACACAGGTCACGGAAACAGGCGGAGCTATATTGGAGGGCGAGAAATTTAAAGAAGAAACAAGATATACGGGTGAGGTCAAGACTGTAAGCAGTAAGGAAACCAAAACCTATACAAATAAGGAACTTAACCGGAGTATCATCAATCCGGCACAGATAAAGTTGATTCTTTCGACTTATCGGGATGTGGTTTACACAGAACTCTTCAATGACCCACAGCGTGAGCCGAACATGGATTATCTTCCTAAAACCTTGATATTCGCTCTCAATGAAGCCCATGCCACAAATATCGTACAAATAGCTAAAGAAGTGTTTGGGCGGACTGATGACAGATTTGTTCAGAAAATCACTTATTCGGCAGGTGACAGCAACGAACTGATACGCCAATTTCGCAATGACAAGGATTTCCGTATAGCTGTGACTTGCACACTGGTTGCTACAGGAACGGATGTAAAGCCGTTGGAAGTGGTAATGTTCATGCGTGATGTGGAATCATTGCCGTTGTATATTCAGATGAAAGGACGAGGAGTGCGTACAATAGGCGATGAGCAATTGCGCAATGTCACTCCGAATGCATTCAGTAAGGATTGTTTTTATTTGGTTGATGCTGTAGGCGTAACGGAACATGAAATGACAATTCCGACAGCAAGCGATGAACCGACCACAAAAACTATCACTCTGAAAGAATTGTTAGAGCGTATCAGTCACGGCTATATTCCTGATGAATATCTCAAACGACTTGCTGCCACACTTGCCAGAATCTATAATAAAGCGGATGATTCGCAACGGAAAGAGTTTGCCCGTTTGTTTCATGATGATATGAAGGAACTTTCTGCCAGAATATACGATACGCTTGAAAAAGGCACTCTGCCACCGTTTGTCAGCACAGAAAAGCCAAATTTAGAACGCAAAGGCTTAGTGTCTCCCCTTGCCAATCATGCTGATGCACGGAGATATTTGCTTATTCTTGCGGCAGGTTTTGTCAATACGCTAATGCCCGGAGAAGATACGCTTATCTCAAAAGGTTTCTCCATTGAGGAGGCCAAATGTACAACGGAGGCATTTGAGGAATTTTGCAGAGAGAATGCAGATGAAATAGAGGCTCTTCGCATTATCTATAACAATGAAGGCGAGCCGATAACTTATTCAATGTTGAAAGATTTGGAGCATAAACTCAAAATGGCAAACAACCATTTTGCTCCAAAACAAATTTGGAATTCGTATGCAGTTCTATCTCCAGGCAAGGTAAAGCGTTCTACGACAAAAGAAGAAAGTGATGCTTTGACAAACATCATACAACTGGTACGTTTTGCTTTCCGCCAAATTGAGAGATTGGACAGCGTAGTTACTACATCCAAGCAATATTTCAATCTATGGTTAGGACAAAATCAGCGTGAAATAACCGACAAGCAGCGTGAAGTAATCAGTCGTATTGTAGATTACATCGCTTCTAACGGAGCTTGTACGGTCAGGGATATTCGTGAAGATGATGCGACCCATGCAGCCCAAATGATACGGGCATTTGGAAATATGCAGAAAGCAGATGAAGCCCTTTATTCACTTTACAAATTTGTAGTATTAAGAAAAGCAGCATAAATTATGGCAACTATACAAATAATAGATAATATACGTTTGAACCAGAAGGGGTTACAAACAAAAGATTCAAATAACCAATGGGTCAATGTGCATAAGCAGCAAGGTGACTTAGATGGCGCATGTTCTATCTATTCCCTTGTAATGGCTATGCTTTGCCAAGGAATGATAGGGAAAGATGATATTGAAATATATCGTTCTCTGGATAGACGTACTGCTAAAGGTAAGTTCTTATATCATTTTTTCTATGAACAGGGACTTGTTCAAAATGGCTATAACTATACAGCATTAGCACGTGAAATCAATGAACAATCTTTTGGTGTTCACGCAATACATAAAAGACCAAAAACGAATGATGATAGAATAGAAACAGTAGGGGATTTTATCAATAATAACATTCCTGTGATAATATCGACAGAATTCGATGACGGCGCACATGCCTTACTAGCAATTGGGATAGAAACGAATGATGATGACATTATAACCAAAATTTTCTGCCTTGATCCGAGTGCTCCAGCTCCAAAAGTTTCTTTGTGGAATGGTTTTATTGATGTCTTAAAAGAGGGTAATTCCGAATATCCATTTTATTATATTACAGACAAAGGATATTATAAGGTAACATTGAGTGATATGCTTATAATAGAACATGAAAAAATTGATTAACTATGGCAACAAATAACGCAACAGAGCAATCACTCACCAAGAAGGTTTGGAATCTGGCAACAACTCTTGCCGGACAAGGTATTGGGTTTACTGATTATATTACCCAACTGACCTATCTTCTGTTTTTGAAGATGGATGCTGAGAATGTAGAAATGTTCGGAGAGGAATCGGCAATTCCGACTGGGTATCAATGGAACGATTTGATTTCCCTTGATGGATTGGAACTGGTCAAGCAATACGAAGAGACACTGAAATTGCTTAGCGAACAGGACAATTTAATAGGCACTATTTATACCAAAGCACAGAATAAGATAGACAAGCCAGTTTATCTGAAAAAGGTTATCACTATGATTAATGAAGAGCAATGGCTCATCATGGATGGTGATGTGAAAGGTGCTATCTACGAGAGTATTCTCGAAAAGAACGGACAAGACAAGAAAAGCGGTGCCGGACAGTATTTTACACCTCGTCCACTTATTCAAGCAATGGTAGATTGTATTAATCCGCAAATTGGAGAAACCGTTTGTGACCCTGCCTGTGGTACTGGTGGATTTTTGCTTACAGCTTACGACTACATGAAAGGTCAGTCTGCAAGTAAAGAAAAGCGTGATTTCTTGCGTGACAAAGCCTTGCATGGTGTGGATAATACTCCTTTGGTGGTAACACTCGCTTCCATGAATCTCTATTTGCATGGTATCGGCACAGACCGCAGTCCGATTGTGTGTGAGGATTCTTTGGAAAAAGAGCCGTCAACCCTCGTTGATGTGATACTCGCCAATCCTCCTTTTGGAACTCGCCCAGCCGGTTCTGTGGACATCAACCGTCCGGATTTCTATGTGGAGACCAAAAACAACCAGTTGAATTTTCTTCAGCACATGATGCTTATGCTCAAAACAGGTGGTCGTGCAGCTGTGGTACTTCCTGACAATGTCCTCTTTGAGGCCGGAGCAGGCGAAACAATCCGTAAACGCCTGTTGCAGGATTTCAATCTGCATACTATCTTGCGTTTGCCCACAGGCATCTTCTATGCCCAAGGTGTGAAAGCCAATGTGCTGTTTTTTAGTAAAGGACAGCCTACCAAAGAAATATGGTTTTATGATTATCGTACCGATGTGAAGCACACACTTGCCACAAATAAACTGGAACGCCATCACTTGGACGATTTTGTTTCCTGCTACAACAATCGGATAGAAACCTACGATGCAGAAAATAATCCGCAAGGACGTTGGCGAAAATACTCGGTAGATGAGATCATTGCCAGAGACAAGACAAGTCTCGACATCACATGGATGAAACAAGGTGGTGAGGTGGACGACCGTTCATTGGCTGAACTGATGGCAGACATAAAAGATAAAAGCCAAACGATAAGTACGGCTGTAGCAGAACTTGAAAATTTGCTCGCTAACATAAATGAAGATTGAGTGCATGGAAAACAACAAGATAATCATGTCAATGGAACAACAGTTTGGAGAAGTTATAGACATCATTCTCCAACATAAAGGCCGTGCTTCAAGAGCTGTAAATAACGAACTGTTGTACACAGCGTGGCATGTTGGTGGATATGTATCAGCCAAATTGAAAAGCGAGGAATGGGGAAGCAAGGTTGTAACGCAGTTGTCCGAATACATCCGCTCTCAACGACCAGATATTAAGGGTTATAGTCGGAGAAGCATTTACAATATGGTGATGTTTTATGATGAATATTCATCGGAAACATTCAGCGTAACTGTAGAAAAGTATCTGAACTCTGAATTTGTGCAGCCAGGAACTGCACAAATTCAAGCGAACCAGCCAACACAAGAAACGGCTGTAATTGTGCAGACGGCATCTGCACAATTAGTCCAGCCGACATCTGGACAAATGCCCCAGATATTGGAACTGACAACATTGTCTAATCATATTGAGATTCTTTGCCGATGCAAAAGCACAGAAGAACGAATGTTCTATATTCTCTATGCCAATAAAGAGCATCTGTCTTTTAAGGAAATGCAGCGTTGCATTTCCAATCAAACATATACAGCTCTGTTGAGCAGCAAGGACAATATGTCAAAAGGATTACTCAATGCTTATCCGAATGCCACGATAATGTTCAAGGATACATTGTTTGTCGATTTCCTGAACTTGCCCCAAAAACATAGTGAATCCAAACTAAGAAAAGGCTTGGTAGAACACATGAAGCAATTTATTCTTGAACTTGGTAAGGATTTTATCTTTATGGATCAGGAATACCGCCTCAATATTGGCGCATCCACTTTTAAGGCTGACTTGCTGTTCTTCCATCGCGGGTTGCAGGCATTGGTTGCAGTGGAGTTGAAAAAGACAAAATTCCATCCGCGAGACCTCGGTCAGTTGGAGTTTTATCTGGAAGCACTCGACAGAGATGTGAAACGCTCTAACGAAAACCCGTCTATCGGCATTATTCTCTGCCCAGAAGCAGACCGGGTTGTTGTGGAATATGCTATGAGCCGAAGTATGAGCCCCACAATGATAGCAGAATACAAACGTATCCTCATTCCACAGGAACGTATGCAACAGCAACTGAATGAGTTTTGCAATCTGTTCTTAAACAAAGAATAGCCTATATGGATACAAAGAAATTACGTCAAAAGATACTCGACCTTGCGATACATGGAAAACTTGTACCGCAAGACCCGAACGATGAACCTGCATCAGTTCTCCTGGAACGGATCAAGACAGAAAAAGAAGACCTGATAAAAGAGGGAAAAATCAAGCGGACTAAGAAGTCTGCAAAGACTTCCGATACGCCCCATTATCCCTACTTGCTGCCTAAAGGTTGGGAGTGGAGTAAATTAGAAACTTTCATAAATGAAGCAACTGATTTTGTAGCAAGTGGCAGCTTCGCATCATTGAGGGAAAATGTGAAGTATTATGATGAACCTAAATATGCAGTATTGGTTCGCACTAAAGATTTTCAGAGTAATTTTACCAAAGATTTAGTATATACAGACAAACAGGGTTATGAGTTTTTATCTAATTCAAACCTCTTTGGAGGAGAACTTATATTGCCAAACATTGGAGCTTCTATCGGAAAGGTCTTCATTGTACCCAATTTACAAGAAAGAATGACTTTAGCACCCAATTCAATAATGATTAGATGCTATAAAGATACACATAAGGAATGGCTACAATACTTATTCTTATCCCCATTTGGTCAAGAGCAGTTACGCATAATTTCAAGTTCTACGGCTCAAGGAAAGTTTAATAAAACTGATTTAAGGACACTTAATATTCCTATTCCTCCACTTGCAGAACAAGAACGGATAGTAACAGAAATTAAGCGTTGGTTTACTTTGATTGATGAAATCGAACAAAGCAAATTCGACTTACAGAATATAATTAGTCAAACCAAGAGCAAAATACTTGACCTTGCTATTCATGGCAAACTCGTTCCACAAGACCCGAATGATGAGTCTGCCATCGAACTGCTCAAGCGCATAAATCCCGACTTCACACCTTGTGATAACGGGCATTATGCGCAGTTGCCACAGAGTTGGTCACTTGCACCTATGCAAACATTATGTTCTTTAGTTGATGGAGAAAAACAAAATGGTATAGAACGAACAAATCTTGATGTCAAATATTTGCGTGGTGAGCGTGAAGCCAAAACTTTGACATCAGGGAAATATGTTGCTGCAAATTCATTATTGATTTTAGTAGATGGCGAAAACTCTGGTGAAGTGTTCCGTACTCCTATAGAAGGTTATCAAGGCAGTACATTCAAACAATTGTCTATCAACGACAATATGAATACAGATTATGTTTTACAAGTTATTCACCTACATCGTAAGACTTTACGAGAGAATAAGGTCGGTTCAGCCATTCCTCATTTGAATAAAAAAAATTTTAGAGCTATAGAAGTACCGATACCACCTTATCGTGAACAACAAAGGATTGTGGATGCAATAAATATTGCTTTCAGACATCTTGATATAATAATGGAGAGCCTATAAACTCTCCATTATTGTATCTAACTTGGTAAATGCTGTATGAACAGCATCTACAATTCGCTTTTGTTCGGATAATGGAGGCAAAGGAAATTTGATGCTCTCTATAATGGATTTCGACACTCGTTGCTGACCGACTACGCCATTAAAGGTACCGGCGCAATGGTTAATAAAAGAATCCGATTTAAAGAAGTATAAACCGTATTCTGGTAAAACACATTGTGAACGGAACACAAAAAGTTCCGTAGTACCTGCTCCTATACCATTAGGAAGTGAAGTAACAATCGCAGATTTTCGATTTTCTAAGCATGGTGAAATCTTGGCCACAACTATATCTCCTTCCGCAAAATGAGTAAATCCTTTCTTTATATGACCCCATAATCTTGGCTCAAATCTGAACTCATTAGAATAACCATCTGCAATGTTAGTCATAGGCACAAACCCTGCAATTACATCATCTGCAACTTTATTTTTAGGATTGATCGTAAATATGCTTTTAATATCTGTAAGACACCAAGATCCCGGCAAGTTCTCATAATGCCCGATACGTTCTGCTATATTGTTACTGTATTCATTATAAATCAATGTAATATGGTAACAAAATTCAGAAATCATTTGGCAAAGACTAATCTTGCCAAGAACACCGTCACTTCGTATGTGTGGACGGTGCAGTATTTCCTCAATCACTATGGGGACGTGAATAAAAAGAACCTGTTAGCCTACAAAGGGTATTTGGTAGAGAACTTCAAACCACAGACAATAAATCTTCGATTGCAAGGTATCAACAAATACCTTGAATTTACGAAACAAGAGAAACTGAAAGTAAAGTTTGTCAAAGTACAGCAGAAAAACTTTTTGGAGAACGTAATTAGCGATGCAGACTATAAGTTTCTCAAAACGCGCTTGAAAGCTGACGGTTATGATGAGTGGTATTTTATCGTATGGTTCATGGCGGCTACCGGTGCTCGTGTCAGCGAATTGCTCCATATCAAAGCAGAGCATGTACAAATCGGACATCTTGACCTTTATAGCAAAGGTGGGAAAATACGCCGTCTGTATATTCCGAAAAACTTACGCATTGAAGCCATGAAATGGCTGAAAGATAAAGGGGTTATTTCTGGCTATATATTCCTGAACAGATTCGGAGACCGAATTACAACGCGTGGCATAGCCCAACAACTGAAACACTTTGCAGAAAAATACGGGATGAATAAAGAGGTGGTATATCCTCATTCATTCCGTCATCGTTTTGCCAAGAATTTCCTTGACCGCTTTAACGACTTTGCTCTACTTGCCGACCTTATGGGACATGAAAGCATAGAAACCACTCGCATTTATCTTCGCAGAACTGCCAGCGAGCAGCAGAAGATTGTGGATAAAGTGGTAAACTGGTAAAATCATATTAGCCTTTAGAAGTGTGTTCTATTACACTTCTAAGGCCTTTTGAATATTATCAAGAACTGAGAATAGTTCTTCTATCTTTTGAACTATGCGTTGTTGTTCTTCTAATGGAGGTAAATAAATTTGATAATTTTGCAGATGAGCATTCTTTACGTTATTAATATTGGAACCTTTTGCCACATTCCTAATGTAGCCTTTGTAGTCATCGGTTTGGAATATAAGACGTATATATGGCGACAAGGCTTTCTGTTTTGGTCTTACAATTCGCAGAAAAGCTCCGATTTGTGTTTTAGGGATATCCCTATCGGCAAAGCCTGTTTTTCCAATCAAAGTTTGGCTTCCAGTAGAAGCGACAACAATAATATCTCCATGCTGTACTTGATTATCATTATTTTGATAAGAAAGGGGTATGAATACATCATCAAAACAATCAATGACTTTCCCGTTCTGTATATTGCCGCCTCTTAATACTCTTATGCCTGTATCTTGTATATCAGCTTTATTATATGAAACTCCTCCTATTATTGAACATACATCATTGACAGTTACAGAGCACCAACTTTGTGGAAACTTCCTACTATGCCCGTTATCACAAGGTGTAAAATCGGGGTTTATGCGTTTCAATAGTTTGATGGCGGGCTCGTCGTTCGGATCTTGAGGGACAAGTTTTCCGTAAATGGCGAGGTTGAGGATTTTGCTCTTGGCTTGCTTGATTGCAGTATGCAAGTCAGTTTTACTTTGTTCAATCTGGTCAATCAAAGAAAACCATCGTTCTATTTTTAGTACAATTCTTTTTTGTTCAGCAAAAGAAGGCAATGGAATGTTTAAGTTCCCTAGAATAGTTCCATTTACATTTGGTTGTCCTATGCCTACAGAACCTAATTCGATTTGCTCCCAATAATAACCAGATTCAAAAAACAGTTTTACATATTCTGGCAAAATCAAGTCAAATGTCTGTACTCGTATCAAATATGACGCATAAATAGCATTTTGCCTAAGTCTCTTAATTAAATATGATTTTCCAACAGTTGCTCCTGTTCGTGCAAATACAATATCTCCATCATGCAAAATGTATGAAGATACTTTATCTTCATCAAAATCTGTAAACGGAACAGTTCCCCAATCTACTTGATTATCTTGAATATCAGTAATGCGTAGTAATTTATATTTGCCTTCTGATTTCGCAGACTCACTTACACCATATAAAATTGATTTTGATATATCATTAACAGTCGCCCACACCCATGAACTTGGAATTTCAAACGGCACATTCTCATAATGGGGCGTATGTATAGTACAAAATTAACGTGCTATAAACTTCATATCCAGCTACAGCACATTATTGGGATATCTATCTTTTTCTATAACTTTTCTTCTCATGATGTTTCTTTACCATTCCTATCTCAAATATCAAACACCTTCTCCTGTAAGCTTCTTCCTCTTCGTCAGGTCTGCGGCCATCCCAGCGAAGGTCGGAAGAGGAATTGACACAGCCACCACAGGAAGATACACTGATGGGAGTTCATCATAATCAGTTAGTACGTTTCGTTGTGCAGTTTAGACTTAACGAGCTGCTTCTTTCATATATAAGGACTAAGTATATGACAAAAATTTGAAAATATCGATACGATAACAGTTCGTGTGGTTCAGGAGACACTGCGAGATATACTCCAGTCCGTATTTGAAGAGGCTTTTGGCTCTTCTGCCATGATGATCTGCGACCTTGCCCTCATTGACCTGCTCGCTTCTATCGGAATGCGAGTCGAGGAACTCGTAAGACTGAACCACAACAATCTGAATTTACACGAACGTCAATGCATAGTTTTAAGAAAAGGCTAAAAAGAGCGTGAAGTGAATTTCAATGCAGGAGATCAAGATTCACCCACACATATTCCGTCGTACCCATCCACAATAGATAGAGACAGACGAATCAAGACCAAGGACCATTTTACACACTTCTCACTTATTTGGATTAGATTGTCCGAAATGTAGCTAATTGATATATAGTAAGAAAGCATAAATAGTTCTTTTAAATATGTGATAATTTTCATAACTTTATAATAGTTAAGAAGATACGCAAATGAGATACATTGAGAACGCCAAACGAAACGAAGCATTGCTCTTTTCTGAGTATTTGGACAATAGACACGGCCTATAGTCAACTTTTTGCTTGCAAAACTGGCTCTTAATGCTGAAATATACACCGATGAAAACTGGACAGACGGAAAGCCATTGGTATATATGCAAATGGAAATGGAATTGAAACTGAATCTTAGTGACAGTCCATATAATCAGACAGCAGGTGCACGTGTCGGCAAATATGAAGTTGACAGGATGTCCATTATTTGTAGGTTCAACATTTGCGAAAAGAATTGGACACTCGCTCGCAAAATCAGGATAATCATGTCGATTAAGGATTAAATCAATGACGCCTTTGTGGTCAGTCAGAATGCAACCACAAAGTCCACTGCGAATAAAACCACGCAACTTTTCATAAATATTGCGTGAACTTTCCTGCAATTTTCTTACATTTGTGCGGAATAAATGCCGCAATTTATTATGCAGACACTTTACGAACAATTCCATCAACTTCTGGAGCTGACACCCATGAACTTTTTCCGGGAGCAGCACGACACCATAAACTGGGATGTCCGCATCTTGGGTATCCTAGGCCAGAAAGGTGTCGGTAAATCCACTCTCATCCTACAACACATCAAGAGAACCGGGAACAAGAATGAGTCCCTTTACGTGATTGCAGATGATATCTACTTCAGTGCACACACTCTTCTTGATACTGCCAAGAGCTTCTTCGCCCGTGGCGGGAAATATCTGTATATAGACGAAATTCATAAATATCCGGGCTGGAGTCAGGAGGTCAAGAACATCTACGATAGCCTGCCGCTGCTCCATGTCGTGTATTCCGGCAGTTCAATATTGGATCTTAAAGATGGGGGTGCAGACCTTAGTCGCCGCGTCATCGAGTACCATCTTCCTGTCTGGTCATTCCGCGAATACTTGAACTTGCGCAATGGCTGGTCATTAAAACCTGCCAGTTTGGAAGATGTATTGCAAGGGAAAGTTGATTTTCCGTACGGGGCTGAACGACCGTTGAAATACTTCGAAGAATATATGAAAAAGGGCTGCTATCCTTTTTTTCAGGAACCGGAATTCGAAACTCGTATGAGACAAGTCATCAACGCTACCGTTGAAGTCGATATTCCCAAATACGCCAGGATGACCATCGCCGCCACGCAGAAGCTCAAGAAATTCATGTACTACATTTCCAAGAGCGTCCCTGTCAAGATTAATTTCTCGGATATGGCAAGAGACTTGGAATTAAGTCGCGACGAACTTCCCAAGTATCTGGAATATCTGGAAAAAGCCGAACTTGTTTCCGTCCTGCGGATGAAGGCCAACGGGGACGCAATTCTTCGCAAAATGGACAAGCTTTATCTCCAGAATTCCAATATGTCCTATGTCCTTTCGGGCGAAAATCCGGACACGGGGAATGCCCGAGAGACTATCTTTTATTGCTGGATCAAGCAGAAGTACGATACGGTAGAATCTCCTGTTTCAGATTTTGAGATTGACGGAAAGACTTTCGAAGTGGGCGGGCGCAACAAAGGAAAGAAACAAATATCCAATTTGGAAGACGCATATGTGGTCAAGGATACAATAGAGTATGTGTTTGACAATCAAGTACCACTATGGATGTTCGGATTCCTTTATTGACAAAGAAGTCGTAACGAGATTATTGCTGTCCGCTAAAAGTTAGCGAGCAACGAGATATCCATCCGCAGTGCTGTTGTAACGGCATTGCGGATGATTTTTCTGAGGGTAAGCCCCTTAGCTGAAGAGAAGCAGTTCTTCTGGAGGCGGATTTGGATCCGATTCTGCTTCTAAGAGCAGTTTTGCCCAGTCTTTTTCAGGGTCCTCGAGGAAGGTATAGAGGTTGACATAGTACATCAGCATGATTCTGACCATTGTGGCAAGGCCAGAGAAGCTCCATTTGCGCTTGATGTGCTTTTGCAAGACCATCAGTAGCAGGTTTGCGATAAGTGTGACCCAAACCTGTATCTTGATTGCGTTAGCGCTCTCGCCGTAGAAGTATCTTAGAGGGAAGTTCTGCTTTATCTGTTTGAACAATAGCTCTATTTCCCAACGTTTGCGGTAGATTGCGACAATCTCTTCTACCGGCATCTCCATATCATTCGTGAGCAGTGAGATTAACTTTGCCTGCTTGTTCTTCTTGATATCAACGTATGTTACGATGCGGGCCTTATGGACAATGTCACTCCCTTCAGCTACTTTCTTTGTGAATGTGACATGCTTCACTCTATACTCCATTAGGCCTTCCGGTGTCATGTAGGCGGTATCTTCATCAATCTGATACACAAGGTTTTTCTTCATCTTGGTAACATAGATTACACCACGACTGGTCAGCTCCTCGAACTTTCCATAGTCGATATAGGCCCTATCCAAGGCCACTATATCGCCCTCGATGTAGTTCGTGGGCTTGAGCATGAAGCTGTCGTTTGTGGCTGCAGATGTGAACTTGACGTCAGAAGGAACGCCTTCGTTGGCGTGTATGTTCGTATGGACTTTGATGCCGCCTTTCTTCTTTCCCGTCTTTGGATGGCGTCCAACACCTTTGAAAAGCATGTTGGAGAACAGGGTTACAGTCGTGGAGTCTATGATCTGCAGCCTGTTTATCCAACTTGACGATGGATTCTTCCGGCTGTCCGAGGAAAGTTCGTCCTTGTATCTGGCATACAGACTGCGGTATATCTTCTCAAAGATGGCTTCAGACCTTCTCGCATTGGCATCGGACAGGGTGCTTCTGCGTGGCATCATGCTGATGCCGAGATGGGCCAGTTTCCGTGCCTCTGGAAACATTGAGTCCGTGATCTCGCGAAGAGAGTCAAACCTCTTTATGACCGCGTAGAGCATTATCAGCAGATGATGCCACACGTCAAAGTTCTTGACATAGCGTTCTCCGCCGTTTGAACGGCTTATTGCAAGAATTTCTGTCCGATCGAGTAAATTAATTAGCTGACCATATGCCGGCTGTCCGATAAAATGGCTACCTTTGTTCATGGTTCCTTTAGTTTTGTTGCAGAAACAAAGATAACCAAAAGGCTGGACCTCCCAATCGGAGATTCAGCCTAATTTTTTGTGCTGTCAAAAAGTTTTAGCGGACAGTAATATAACGAGATAAGAGAAAATAGGGACAAGCCGACAGGCTCCTAATGCTGCCCGGAACTATTACCGAACCTATTGTTGTTCAGCAATAAAAACATATCTTTGCTTATTGGAAAGCATCCATAACCAAAACAACAGAAAAAGATCATGGCAAAGAGCAAAATAGACTTTATACTACTTCTCCTTGCGACTCTCTGCTGTTCAATGGCTCACGCACAAAAGCAAGTTTCTGCAGAACTGAGAGATTCCACTGAGAGCGGAAGCGACATCATAAAGATAGTTGGAAATCACTCCAGCAAAGGAGCGGTCAATAACGCCCTTGACATATTGAGCGGTCAGGCAGCCGGTGTCAACGTGACATCCAACGGTCTGGACCGGATGGCTATGCTCAATAGCGTGCGGGTGCGAGGTACGACATCCATTATCGGTGGCAATGATCCTTTGGTGCTGATTGACGGAGTCACTTCTGATGTGCTCACCCTTTCAACCATCTACCCTGCAGACATCGAGAGTTTCCGGATATTGAAAAATGCCACGGAGACAGCAATGTACGGTTCACGTGGAGCGTCAGGTGTGATTGAAGTCAAAACGAAAAAAGGAACAGGACGTGGTTTTCAGATATCCTATGAAGGAAATGTAGGTTTCGAGCGGATGTACAAACATCTGGAAATGCTCAATTCCACAGAATATGTTGCCACCGCAAAGGCTTTGGGCGTCTATTGCAATAACGGAGGGTTCAACACGGACACTTATAAGGTCATTACCCGCACAGGACTTGTGAATAATCACTATCTCGCATTCAGCGGGGGCACGCCTCAGTCAAACTATCGTGCCTCATTCGGCTTGATGGACCACAACACAATCATCAAGAAGATGGACTATGGCGTTTTTGTCGCAAAAGTTGACGTGACCCAGAAAGCCTTCAACAATAGACTTACTGGAGAGTTCGGAGTATTCGGATCGTCGTTCAAGAACCATGATATCTTTGACACGCAGATGCTGTTCTATTCCGCAGCATGCCAGAATCCAACTTTCCCTGCCGGAACTGACGAACATGGAAACTGGCTAAAAAACGAATCTGCAACGCACATCAACCCGCCAGGAATAGTGCTTGAAGAGAAAAACGACTCCAAGGATTTGAACTTTGATGCCCACATTAAGCTGAGCTACGATATCAATACTGACTGGCGGGTCTCCGCCTTCGGTTCCTACCTCTACGGTTCTACCGAGAACGGACAATTCTGCCCGACATGGGTATGGGCACAAGGCAACGTGTACCGTGGCGAGTTCAAGAAAGAGGAGTGGCTCGGCAATGTATCTCTGGATTTCATCAAGCAGTTCGGCTCACATAAGGTCTCTGCCGGAGTAAGCGGCGAATACCGCAAGCTGCAAAAGACGGCTTTCTGGGTATATGCCAAGGGCATACCCACAAATAACTTTCATTACGACAATCTGGGCGCGGCTGCGGTCAGACCATATGGTGGAACGGAAAGCACTTATGAAGACCAATCTCTGGCTTCGTTAATGGGGAGCATCACATATAGTCTGCTTGACAGATACACTTTGGCGTTGAATGCGCGTGGTGACGGATCGTCTATGGTAGGCGCCAGCAACACATGGGGATTCTTCCCTTCCATATCATTTACATGGGATTTGAAAAAGGAAAGGTTTCTCATCAATGTAAAGCCGCTGTCCATGCTCAAACTCCGTGCTGGCGCAGGACAGGCAGGCAACCTTGGAGGCATCTCTGCATATACCACCATGAACACCGTAAGGCAGACCGGCATTGTCCCTATCAATAGTTCGCCGACAGTAACACTTGGCATGGTGAGAAACAACAATCCCGATTTAAAGTGGGAAACGAAGACGACATTCAACATCGGTGCGGACATGGGGCTCTTTGCCAACGGTCTTATACTTACGGCGGAGTATTACTTTTCCAAGACTACCGACATGCTCTATGCCTACGAAGTTCCGGTTCCGCCATTTGCATACAACACATTGCTCGCAAACATCGGTTCCATGTCAAACAGCGGATTGGAATTCGGCCTGTCCGGGCAGCCGATAAGAAAGAAAGACATAGAACTTAACGTTAATATGAACCTGTCGTTTCAAAGCAACAGGCTAATCTCGCTGAGTGGAAAGTACAAAGGAATGAGCATGTCCGCGGCGAATGTCACCGCCATCGGGGCCTTGGACGGAGCGGGACAGAACGGCGGCGACAACAATGTGGTTTATCAGATAGTCGGACAGCCACTTGGCGTTTTCTATCTGCCACATTGCAAGGGACTCGTAAAAAATGAGAACGGCAGTTATTTCTACGACATAGAGGATCTGGATCATAACGGCAAGGTAGATATAAGCGACGGCGGCGACCGGTACGTCGCAGGACAAGCCACACCAAAGGTAATCCTCGGCTCAAACATCAGTTTCAGATACAAGAATTTCTATGTCTCCATACAGATGAATGGAGCATTCGGGCACAAGATCTTCAATGGAACGGGATTATCATTTACAAGTATGGCTTGCTTCCCGGACTACAATGTGCTTAAGAATGCCCCTCAGAAGAACATCGTGGATCAGAGAGTCTCCGACTATTGGCTTGAAAAAGGTGACTATCTGAACTTTGAGCATTTGACATTAGGATATAACGTGCCCTTGAAAAGCAAGACGTTACGTTCATTGCGCATATCCGGCAACGTAAGCAACCTTGGAACAATTACGGGCTACAGAGGTTTGACGCCAATGATAAACAGCTACGTGGTGAACAGTACTATGGGTATTGATGACAAACGTAACTATCCTTTGTTCCGCACATATTCGTTGGGGTTGAGCATACAGTTTTAACATGGAAAAAGCATGAAGAAGATTGTTGAATACATATTGGCAGTACCGTTGATGCTTTGCTTCTGCAGCTGTCTGGATGAACATCCAAAAGACCAGCTGGACCAAGAGGAAATTTACAACAACGCAGATAATATATACAAAAATGCAGTAGCTTCCCTGTACAACTACATTGGGAGCAATCAGGAGTCCGAAGGACTTCAAGGAACCTGCAGGGGCATCTACGACTACAATACATTGACAACAGATGAGGCAATGATTCCGATCCGTGGAGGAGACTGGTACGATGGCGGCCTGTGGGAAAACATGTATCAGCACAACTGGAACGCCAATGATATCAGTTTATATAATGTATGGAAATACCTCTTCAAGATAATAGTCATATCCAACCAGTCGCTTTCCGTCATTGATGACCACAAGAGTCTGCTTTCGGCTGAACAGGCCCGTGATTTCACGGCAGAGGTAAGAGCTGTGCGGGCATTGTTCTACTACTATGCGATGGATATGTTCGGACGTGTTCCTATCGTGACATCATACGACGTGAAATTGGAGCAGGTAACGCAAAGCGAGCGGCGCGAGGTCTTCGATTTTATTTTCAATGAACTGCAGGATGTCGCGCCGTTGCTTGCTGACGAACATTCCAACAAGGAGGGAGACTACTACGGACGAGTGACTCGGCCTGTAGTCAACTTTTTGCTTGCAAAACTGGCGCTTAATGCTGAAATATACACCGATGACAACTGGACAGACGGAAAGCGCTTTGATGGCAATGACATCTTCTTTAATGTGAATGGAGAGAATATGAACGCTTGGAGTACCTGCATTTGGTATTGCGGGCAACTTGACAAAGAAGGGTATCAGCTGGAAAGCGATTACGCCTCGAACTTCGCTGTTCACAACGAATACTCCATGGAGAACATTTTCACCATACCACTGGACAAGAACTTATATTTGAACGAATACCACTATCTTTTCCGCTCACGCCACTACAAACATGGCGGGGCCTATGGCGGTTCATCCGAAAATGGAACATGTGCGACGATCTCAACCGTCAAGGCTTTCGGTTATGGCACAGACCATGTCGACAATAGATTCAAGACAAACTTCTATGCAGACACCGTTTTTGTTGACGGCAAGAAGATATATCTGGACAACGGAAAGCCATTGGTATATATGCCAATGGAATTGAAACTGAATCTTAGTGACAGTCCGTATAAGCAGACAGCAGGTGCCCGTGCCGGCAAATATGAAGTTGACAGGACCGCATATTCGGACGGCAGACAAGTTGACAACGATATAGTTCTATTCAGATACGCCGATGCCATATTGATGAAGGCCGAGGCTAAAGTCCGTAATGGAGAAGATGGTTCAAAAGAATTGAATGCAATTAGGGACAGAGCAGGGATGCCGCATGTAAAGGCCAATTTGAGCAACATACTTAAAGAGCGGCTGTTGGAATTGGTATGGGAAGGTTGGAGACGTCAAGATCTCATCCGCTTTGGCGAATACACCAAAGCATACGACCAGAGGACTCCTCTGGAAAACGAGTTCACCGGGTTCACAACTGTTTTCCCGATACCACAAAGATGCCTGGATTTAAACAAAGGGTTAAAACAAAATCCAGGTTATCAATAGAGAGCCGTAATCATCATTCCCGTATCAGAATTACTTTCAGTCATCTCACTCCGAATGTCCCACGCTGCGGTAATCCCACGTGATGTATTTCTGTGTCAGCTTCTGGCGGTCACCCAGGCTTATGTTGTTCTGACTGACCACCTCCTGCGGCCATCCGTCATTGAAATAATTTATGCGGACATATGAGTTGCACACCCCGTCCGTAGTCACCTGACTGTCAAATTCGGTATCGAGACCTTCCCGGACATCCTTTGCGGACTCCTTATCAGTGAAATACTCTAAGAGATTTCCGAGCAGCACCTTTATGTCCTCTCTTGGAATATACGAATAGACGTCTGCGGATATGCCGTATTCATACGTGTCCGGATCAAGCCAGATGTCAGTTTTGGTATCAGAGGCGTATTCGTTTTTCGTCGCATCTTCATGGCTTTCCGTTTCGCCTATCTTGTATTGGTCTCCATGATAATTGAACAGCAGTTCTATCTCTTCCGTATATCCGTCGACCAGATTGTCGGAGTCAATCATTGACATCAATTTATCCAGCTTAAGCCCGACAGCGCGCAGGGAATCCGCATATGGCATTTTACTGATCGCCTTCGTCAGAACTTCTTTCGCCTGTTTCCTGATATCCTTCAGATTGTAGTATTTGACAATCTTGCCGCACTGGTCGGTACGGAATCTTATAGTGGTGCCTACTGTGGCATCATTGAGAATATCCATTACCTGTCCGATAAGATTCTGGGCCTCCGATTTGATTTGGTCGTCGGAAACAAATTCAAGGAAAGTATATTCCATGTCATACCCTTTCCTGGTGGAATCCGTAACCGTAAGCATCACTTTGGCGGCGGCGCCGAGTGTCATCACCGTGTCTTTCCCGTTGACCTCCCATTGGTTGTCATGAATCCAGTAGGTCATGGTGTCCCGCTTGCTGAACCAAGCTATAACCGGGAGAATGCTGTCATCCTGGACCGTCACTTCAGAAAAGTCATGAACTTCAGATGAACGATGATGATGTCGGGCCGGAGCAAATGACATCAATGAGACCAGGAGTCCCGAAATCATCGGAACCAACAAGAACTTTTTTACGTGTATCATATTTTCATGCATCATGTCAGAAAGCAAATTCGGAGCAAATTTAACATATTACGAAAAAAGTTATTCCCAATAAATGAAAAAATCATACATTTGCCACTCATTAACAAAATGACATGATGAAGAACCATAAATTATTCGGGGCAATCGCCTGCTCCGTCATCGCGATGACAATGTCGTCATGCGGAAAATCAGACAAGATTGAACGGTTTCCTGAGGGAACGTCAATGATAAAGATGATGGATGAGGACAACGGAGGCACCACATTGGGCAATTCCAAAGTCTATATGACATCTTCCGGAAACTTCAAGAGCAATAATCTGCCGATTCTCGACTGCGGGAAGAAGAGCGGAATAGGAGACATCGGTCTGCCGGATTTCACTAACATGGCGCCTGAAGTCGCTGTGATACCCGGACACGGCTACGTCATCTGCGATTCTGACAACGTCAAGGAATTCCCGTCGAGAAAACAGGCAATCCGTGAGGATGCGCTCATGTACAGGGTATATGTCGATTCATGGATTCAGACTGACGGAAAGAATGTCGGGGCCAATGTCTATTTCCTGCTCGGCAGCCCTCTGGAACGCGGGCAGATGCCGGAAATGGACAGCGACCTCGGAACGCTAGCCTTCGATCTGGTCAGCCATAAGTCCAATTCAATCAGCGTAAAGTTGCCTTCGGAGGACATTGAGGTTATTATCAATGACAAGACACCTCTGGCCTGCTCCACTAAAGGTAAGACATTGACATTAACATTGACAAGCGCCCCGATGTCATATGAGACCGGCACCTGGTCACTCAGCATCCGCAGCGGAAGGGTCTATACGAAGGCGGCAGTCGCAATTGAGTAATTTGTTTGTCAGAAAGATTTTTTTCAATGAATATGGGAAGAACGGCCCGCAATTTGCGGGCCGTTCTTCCCATGAACCTACTGGAATATACCAGGTTAGCGCTCTGGTATTTACACATATTTTAACCACATGGTTTTTTATTATTCAAGTTTCGCAAGTTGTCAGACTTGCTGAACGTTAGTGCGAATTTGAGGGTCGTCACTCGTTAGAAGGCTATAAGCCCAATGCGTAATTATCCGAAAATTTCGTAAAGTTCCTTGTTGCTGAGTTTTCCTATCCAGTTTTCGCCGGTGGCTACTGTCATCTCTGCGAGGTGCTTTTTCCGCTGTATCATTTCATTGATCTTTTCCTCGAAAGTATCCTTCGTTATGAAACGATGCACAATAACATTCTTGTCCTGGCCAATACGATAAGCTCTGTCTGTCGCTTGCGCTTCCACAGCAGGATTCCACCACAAATCAAAGTGAATCACATGTGAAGCTGCAGTAAGATTGAGTCCGGTCCCGGCGGCCTTGAGCGAAAGGACAAAGACCTTGTGTTCCCTGCTGTTCTGAAACATTGAGACCATATCGTTGCGCTGCTTGACGGAGCAACCTCCGTGATAAAACAGCGGAGCTGTACCCAGCCGTTGAGCAGCAAACTTCACTATCATATCGCCCATTTCACGGAACTGAGTGAAAATCAGAACCTTTTCGCCGGCATCGACGATTGCTTCAATCCTGTCCAACAGCATCTCCACTTTTCCTGAAAGTTCCGGACGCAAATCCCCGTTCTTCAGATACTGTGAAGGATGATTGCATATCTGTTTCAATGCCAATATCATCTGCAATATAAGGCCTTGGCGCTCAAATAGTGACTTGTTGTCAGACGTATCCTTATTTTCGATTTCCGCCATGGCCGCTTCGAGAGTCTTGTGATACAGAGCTGCCTGATTCGGTGTAAGCGATGAGTATTCGTCAAGCACAATCTTATCCGGCAAATCATTGATAATGCTTTTATCTGTCTTCATTCTCCGCATCATAAATGGCGCCGTCACCTTTCTGAACCTGGCTGCACAGTTCTCGTCATTGAACACCTGTATAGGCTTGGCATACTCTTCGCCGAATGACTTGAGACTTCCGAGATAGCCGTTGTTGACAAAATCCATTATACTCCAGAACTCGCTCATACGGTTCTCCACCGGCGTTCCGCTCAATGCTATATGAGTATCGGCAGGGATGGACTTGACGGACTTGCATTGCGCCGTAGATGGATTCTTGATATTCTGGGCTTCATCAATGACCATAACAGCCCATTGTTTCTTGGCAAATAATTTAGTGTCAGATCGGAGCACGCCATAGGAGGTAAGCAATACGTCCGGCATTTTTTTTGGCATTTCGCGAGCTGTTCCGTGATAGATGAATGAGGTCAAATCCGGTGCGAAACGAGTGATTTCAGACTGCCAATTGGACAGAAGACCGGTAGGAACCACAATCAAAATACCCTTCTCTTTCAATTGGCCGTCTTCTTTGAGTTTCTGAATCAATGTTATGGTCTGCAAGGTCTTACCCAATCCCATATCGTCTGCCAGAATAGAGCCGAAACCAATTCGCATATTCCTGTAAAGCCATGAATATCCACGCTTCTGATATGGCCTTAATTCTGCATTGATTCCACTTGGAACTTGAATTTCACGTTCGTCAGTAAAGAATTTGATGAGAGCACGTGCTTCATCGGTAATCGTGACTGGTGCAGATTTGTAGCTTCCGAGCAATGCCGTTTGAAGCAATTGTCCTGAAGTCACATTTTCCGTCTCTGAAAGCGCATTGTTCACTCTTTCCAAATCGAGAGAATCCATATAGACATATGTGCCTTTGAATTTCAGAAGTTTTCCGGCATTGCCCAATAATTTGCGGAATTCTTCCATAGACACCACATCATCGCCAAGAGCGACTTCCCATTCAAAGTCGAACAGGTCTGAAAGTTTCAAAGAAGTGACAGAAATCTGGTTTTTCTTCTTTATTCTCAATGTCGGTTTCGGCCTGACAAGCGACTCCAATGATTTAGGCATCAAGACCTTGACTCCGAGCAGGCGGACTGCGGGGATTATATTTATAAGTAGCGGTCCCAACTGTTCCATTCCATAGCGCAACGGCCTTGACCCTTTATCTGATACATATCCGCTCACATCCGGAATAATCACGGCCAAATCGGCAAGCATCTTGAGTGTTTCCAATCGTGATGCCGCATATATTTCATCTGTCAGGACTAGGGACAGGGGAACAGAATCGAAGTTGTTCTCATCTATATTATCCACTGCTATGTTCATTTCGAACAGGTCACCCAGGAGCAAGTCGCTTACTTCATCGATAATAAGGACCGGAGTGTAACGTGAGCGACGTATATTATAAGATGACAACCAGGCACAAATGCTTCCGGGAATTTCGGTTTCGCCCGGTTGTGCGAAGCCAATCTGCTGATTGTCGAAGAATAGTCCTGTCAATGTTGTGCGGGAGGTCAGCGAAATCTCCGGTATCATCTTGCCCAACAGGAACGATACCAATATATCCGCTTTGCTCAATACATATCTGCTTCTTTTCCCGACATTGATACGAATCATTCTGTCAGGAATCAGACTGTCAAGACTTGAGAGCACATTGCCCACTTCAGTGTCAATCTTGCAAGGCAGCCATCGGACAGCAAAAAGCTTGTTCTCCAGTTTTACTATCTGCGGTTCAATGTCGCCGTTCGCCAAGAGATGGATTGATGTCAATATTCCTTGATGAAGAGCTGTTGTACTTGGAGAATAATCCGGCAGAAAATCAGGATTGATTCTGGCTATCTTGGCCAATAAATCATTGTCGGACAAGTTATTGTCTGGCGACAGTAATGACCAATTCAGACAGAAATCCATATCGAGCGAGAACTCTGCATCCTCGGTTATCCGACGAACATCTTCATTGATTTCATTGGCATTGAACAGTCTTTCGACAGTTATCTTTCCTTCTAGGAACTTACGCGCGTATTGCTGAAAACGACGAATGTGGTTGGAGTATTTTTCTTTGAAATCGCCGGTGACATCGAATGTCGGATTCTGCGGAAGAAGCATCAGCAGGACTTCAAGCCGGTCTGAGAGTCTGGAAAAGTTTACTCTGTGGAACTGTGGGGGAGTGATTGACAAGTCTTTCGCTGCCCTGTGTTCCACTATGTTCTTAAGCAAAGGAACTTCTGACATTTTGGCTGCGGCATCCACTTCCACGCCGCGCGCTTTCAATTCCGCCAGCAAATCGACATTATGGATCTGGAATACTACAAACGGATTGTTGTCTATTTCGCGGCTCATCATGTATATAACCGCAGCAATATGCTTGCAAGGTACAGCCCAGTCCGGACAGTTGCACTGCATCTTGAAGTCCGTCCATTTTTCAGGAAATATCTTCAGGCCACATTCCGACGCAATGTCAAGAACTGCCGGATCAAGCTCGTGTTTAAGCATTTTGGATACTATTTCCGGGCGTGCTATAATTCCATCGATAAGGCGTTCAATGTCTTCAGGAAAGAATGGCGGTATAATAAGTGTCACCGAATACGGTCTGATTCGCCTTCCGTGAACCTTTGCCTTTATGATGTTTCCGGTTACTTTTACCTCACTGACAGCTCCTGACCGGGCATAAGATGCTCCTCTCGGGATTCTGTTTTCATAGTCAATATGTGTCAACGACTGTAACCAGCGGTTTCCCCACCATGTCGTTCCGAAATTCTTTGCCATAATTGTTGATGTATATATTGAAAACGTGGTTTGGAAGCGATTATAGTTTTACAAACTTGTAGCCGAGACGCGCCAGTTCGACTGCAGCGCCGATACGGTACATCTCCTGGCAGGATGCCACGAAGACCTGGTATGCGGCAATACTCTGTGGCTCAATGTGTTCGTGACGTATCAGCGAGACTGTGGCATCTGCAATATAGTCCCCGCCCAATTTTTGCCAATGCCCGTCAATGTCGGGACTTGACAAAAGCATTGACGGTGCTGTTTGGAACGCA
>ENA-ORTB01001101-ORTB01001101.1-human-gut-metagenome-genome-assembly--contig:-NODE-1101-length-31921-cov-7.083475_pt1 | contig 31921 bp, 26 predicted proteins | sample MGYA00241905_ERZ509174 | MGnify/ENA primary metagenome ERZ509174 (study PRJEB26280, sample SAMEA2338851) | human gut metagenome | biome: human gut; feature: human-associated habitat; material: faeces... | reverse complement strand
GAATGTACAGTGCTAAATTTGAACGAGGACAAATTGATGAAGAGAAATTAGACTGGGCAAAATGCAATGCTTGTCCTAGCTGTGGGGCATGTTCATTCATTGGAACAGCATCTACAATGCAGATCATGGCAGAAGCACTTGGACTTACATTACCAGGAAGTGCATTGATGCCAGCAACAAGTCCAGACCTTCTTGCATTTGCAAGAGAAGCAGGACGCCAGTCAGTAAGACTTGCACAAATGGAAAATATGAAACCATCTGATATCGTTACGATGGATAGTTTTGAAAATGCGATCCTTGTACATGCAGCAATCTCAGGAAGTACAAACTGTCTGCTGCATCTTCCAGCAATTGCTCATGAACTTGGAATCGAGATCACAGGAGATACATTTGACAGACTTCACAGAAACGCAAGATATCTATTAGATGTTCGCCCAGCAGGACGTTGGCCAGCAGAATGTTTCTATTATGCAGGCGGGGTTCCAGCGATCATGGAAGAGATCAAAGATTATCTGCATCTCGATGTTATGACAGTGACAGGAAAAACATTAGGAGAAAATCTAAAAGAATTAAAAGAAAATGGATTCTACGAAAAATGTGATAAATGGCTGCAGGAATTTAATAAACGTTATGGAGTGAACGTAACAAAAGAAGACATTATCCGTCCATATGATAAAGCAATCGGAACAGATGGAAGTATTGCTGTTTTACGTGGAAATCTTGCACCAGAAGGAGCCGTGATCAAACATACAGCATGTCCAAAAGAAATGTTTAAATCTGTCTTGAGAGCCAGACCATTTGACAGTGAAGAAGAATGTTTAGATGCTGTCTTAAAACATAAAGTACAAAAAGGTGATGCAGTCTTTATCCGATATGAAGGACCAAAAGGAAGTGGAATGCCAGAAATGTTTTACACATCCGAAGCAATCAGCAGCGATGAAGAATTAGGAAAGAGTATTGCACTGATCACAGATGGACGTTTCTCAGGAGCATCTACAGGACCAGTGATCGGACACTGCAGTCCAGAAGCTGTAGATGGAGGACCAATCGCATTAGTTGAAGAAGGCGATTTAATTGAAATCGATGTTATGGGAAGAAAATTAAATATCATTGGTATCAATGGTGAACGTAAAACAAAGGAAGAGATTGATGAAATCTTAAAAGAAAGAAGAAAGAATTGGAAACCAAGAAAACCAAAATATGAAAAAGGTGTATTAAGATTATTTAGTCAGCATGCAGCCAGCACAATGAAGGGAGCCTATCTGGAGTATTAATTATGAAGAAAGAGAAATTTATAACGATCGGTGAGATCATGCTTCGACTGACTCCACCAGATTATGAAAAGATTCGTACAACAAATATATTTGAAGCAAGATATGGAGGGAGTGAAGCTAATGTAGCTCTTTCCCTTGCAAACCTTGGAATTGACGCTTCATTTTTTACAGTTGTTCCAGATAACAGTTTGGGGAAAAGTGCAATCCGCATGCTAAGAAGTAATGACGTTGATTGTTCCAGTGTAAAATTTACAACAGAAGAAGAGGCACCAACACATAGATTGGGGACCTATTATCTGGAAACAGGATATGGAATTCGTCCAAGTAAGGTCATTTACGATCGAAAAAACAGTGCATTTGCAGAGTATGATTTTGCTCAAACAGATCTTGGTGCAATTTTAGAAGGACATACATGGCTTCATTTAAGCGGAATTACACCAGCACTTGGAAAAAGCTGTAAAGAAATGATCCTTGTTTGTCTGAAACTTGCAAAAGAAAAAGGAATGACAGTAAGTTTTGATGGTAATTTCCGAAGCACATTATGGGATTGGGAAGAAGCAAGAGACTTTTGTACAATGTGTCTCCCATATATAGATGTTTTATTTGGAATCGAGCCATATCATTTATGGAAAGATGAGCAGGATCATCAGGCAGGAGACGTCAAAGACGGAGTGCCATTCCATCCAGATTTCAAACAGCAAGAAGAGGTATTTCAGGAGTTTGTAAAACGTTATCCAAATATCAAATGTATTGCAAGACATGTCAGATATGCACATAGCTGCAGTGAAAATAGTCTGATGGCATACCTTTGGTATGATGGAAAAACGTATGAAAGCCAGAAGTTAAGATTTCATATCTTAGACCGCGTTGGTGGAGGAGATGCTTTTGTCAGTGGAATCATTTATGCATTAATGAATGAATACAAACCACAGGATATCGCGGACTTCGGCGTTGCTGCAAGTGCAGTGAAACATACAATTCATGGAGATGGAAACATTACAGATGATATTTCATTGATTGAGCATATCATGCAGATGAATTTTGATATTAAAAGATAGGAAGGAAATGAAAGAAATGAGTTATATCGCAGATAAATTTGAAGAATTAGGTGTTGTACCAGTTGTAGTATTAGAAAATACTAAAGATGCACTTCCTCTTGCAAAAGCATTGATGGAAGGTGGACTTCCATGTGCAGAAGTTACATTTAGAACAGAAGCAGCACAGGAATCCATTCGTCTTATGGCACAGGAATATCCAGATATGTTAGTTGGAGCAGGAACAGTTCTTACAACAAAACAGGTTGATGAAGCAATTGAAGCAGGAGCAAAATTCATCGTAAGTCCAGGATTTGATCCAGAGATCGTAGACTACTGTCAGGAAAAAGGAATCGAAATCTTCCCAGGATGTGTATCTCCATCTGAAGTAGCACAGGCAGTAAAGAAAGGATTAAAAGTTGTAAAATTCTTCCCAGCAGAACAGGCAGGCGGAATTGATATGATCAAAGCGATGGCAGCTCCATACCATGAATTAAGATTTATGCCAACAGGTGGAATCAATCCGAATAACTTAGAAAAATATCTAACATTTAATAAGATTCTTTGCTGTGGAGGAAGCTGGATGGTTAAAGGAGATCTTGTGAAAGCAGGAGATTTTGATAAGATTCAAGAGTTAACAAAAGAAGCAAAAGAATTAGCAAAAAGCATTCGATAAAACATTGTAATGCACTCCATATATCGTATAGAAGAAAAGCAGCTGGTATCAAAAAACGATACCAGCTCCTTTTTTCTTTATACAATCTTAATACAAGAGAACATATCCTTACACTATCTTTTTATCATAAAAGATATAATGATGATAAGATTAAAAGGTCATAAAATAATTTGAAAAAGAGGTAAGATCATATATGCCATGGAAGATTCATAAAAAAAGACATTTAACATCATTTCAGGTGATCATATTAGGGTTCGCAGGAGTGATCCTTTTTGGAGCATTGATCCTGATGCTGCCAATTTCATCGGTTCAAGGAATCATAACACCATTTCATAAAGCATTATTTACGTCAACTTCTGCAGTATGTGTGACAGGGCTTGCAGTTGTGGATACTGGAAGTTACTGGTCCGCTTTTGGACAGACAGTGATCATGTTCCTGATACAGATCGGAGGTCTGGGAGTTATAACAACAGCAACAGCCGTATTTATATTATCAGGAAGAAAAATATCGATCATGCAGCGAAGTACGATGCAAAATGCGATCTCTGCACCGAAAGTAGGGGGTATCGTTCGATTGATGAGTTTTATTTTAAAAGGAACTTTATTGATCGAATTGATCGGTGCGTTATTCATGATGCCTGTTTTCTGTCATGATTTTGGATTACGGGGAATCTGGATGTCGATCTTTCATTCTGTATCAGCCTTTTGTAATGCAGGATTTGATCTTCTTGGAACAAAATGGCATCCATTTGTATCATTGACATCATATGCGGTAAATCCAGTGATCAACATTGTGATCATGTTACTGATCATCATTGGTGGAATTGGATTTTTTACATGGGAAGACATTTATCTTCATAAATTTCATTTTAAGCATTACCATATGCAGAGTAAGGTTATTCTAACTACAACATTATGTCTGATCCTGTTACCAGCTGTTTTCTTTTTCTTTCAGGATTATGGAAATCTATCAGGGATTCACCGGTTGCTTGCATCATTGTTTCAAGCTGTGACACCGAGAACTGCAGGATTTAATACGACAGATCTTTCGATGCTGACAGGAGCATCAAAGGCAATGATGATTTTATTGATGTTGATCGGAGGTTCACCAAGTTCTACAGCAGGAGGTATGAAAACAACAACATTTGCTCTGTTACTTTTAAATGTACTGGCGACTTTTCAAAGTCGTGATGATGTGACAGCATTTGGAAGAAGAATCGATGTTGGTGTGATAAAAAATGCAGCAACGATCGCAATGATGTATTTTATCTTATTTTTTGCAGGCGGAATGACGATCAGTGTGTATGAGGGACTGCCGCTTTCAAGCTGTCTGTTTGAAGCAGCATCTGCAGTTGGAACCGTAGGTTTGACATTAGGGATCACACCAAAACTTCATATTCTGTCACAGATCATTTTGATCATACTGATGTATCTGGGACGTGTTGGCGGTTTGACGCTGATCTATGCAGTATTTTCAGATAAAAATAAACGAAAAGCAAGACTACCACTTGATAAGATTATAGTGGGATAAAAGAAAGAGGGAATTGATGATGAAGAATATTTTATTGATCGGACTTGGACGTTTTGGAAAACATATAGCGATACAGTCAAGTCAGCTTGGACATGAGATCATGGCAGTTGATCTGGATGAGGAAAGAGTGAATGATGCACTTCCATATGTTACGAATGCACAGATCGGGGACAGTACGAATGAGGAATTTTTAAAATCTCTGGGGATTGCAAATTATGATATCTGTTTTGTTACGATCGGTGGGAATTTCCAAAATTCGTTGGAAACCACCTGTCTGTTAAAAGAACTTGGAGGCAAAATGGTTATTTCCAGAGCTGAACGAGATGTACAGGAAAAATTCCTCTTACGAAATGGAGCCGATAAGGTAGTCTATCCAGAAAAAATGGTGGCAAAATGGGCAACGATCCGTTATACCGATGATCATATTCTTGATTATATGGAAGTCGATGCCTCACATGCGATCTTTGAGGTAGAGGTTCCGAAGGAATGGATCGGAAAGACAGTGGGAAAACTTGATATTAGAAAAAAATATGATATTAACATTATGGCAGTAAAAGATGATGGAAAAGTAAGTATGGCGATATCTGCGGATACCTGTTTTAAGGAAGATGTTACATTATTGGTATTAGGAGAATATAAAGCGATCAAAAAGTGTTTTTGTATCTGATGTCATGAAAAAGAGGTGAGAGCTTATGTCAGATTTCATTTTAGCATTGGCGGTAATACTGATGTTTGCATTTGTGTTATTCTTTTTGAAAAAAGTAAATTATTTTCTTGGAGAAAATCGGAAAGTAATTGACAGGGAGCAAGATGATGACGATGATTGATGTGTTTATGGATTATTATTGACGATCGTGATATAATGCATCCGATAAGGAAAGGGGGCCAAGATGAGCACAGGAGAATTTGTAGAGCTGAACAAAGAAAACGAACACATTCTTGTTTGTCTTTCTTCTTCACCATCGAATGAAAAGATCATACGTACAGCAGCAAAAATGGCAAGAGATATGCGGGCACGTTTTACGGCATTGTATGTACAGACAGGAAAAAGAGAAAGAGAATCGGACAAAAGAAGACTGGAAGCTCATGTACAATTTGCAAAGGAATCTGGTGCGGAAATCGTAATGACACATGGGGAAAATGTTCCGGTACAGATCGCGGAATATGCACATTTATCAAATGTCACAAAAATCGTGATCGGACAAAGTAGTGCAAAGAGAAATCACTTTTTCAGCAAACAGACATTAACAGAGAAGTTGATCGAGGCTGTTCCTGATATTGATATCCACATTATTCCAGATGCGATGAACTTAGATAATTATCGAAAACCGCATGGAGCGGTTTATGTAGGAAAGCCTACGATGAAAGACAGTTTATTGACATTATTTATATTTGCAGTTTGTACGTTGATCGGTCTATTCATCCAGAAACTTCAATTTACAGATACAAACATCGTTACAATTTATATTTTGGGTGTTTTATTAACGTCAATCCTTACAGATGGATATTTATACAGCATTGGAGGTTCTGTCTTAAGTGTATTTTTGTTCTGCTTTTTCCTTACGGAACCAAGAATGTCATTTCAGACGTATGCAGTTGGATATCCGGTAACTTTTGTGATCATGTTAATATCTTCTGTCATTACTGGAACACTTGCAGCAAAATTAAAAACACATGCAAGGCTTTCAGCACAATCTGCATTTCGTACACAGATTTTATTTGACACAGACCGGTTACTTCAAAAAGCAAAAAACGATACGGATATTTTAAGTATTACATGTACACAGCTTATCAAATTATTAGACCGCAGTATTGTAGCATATGTTGTGGAAGACGATGAATTGTCAGCACCACATATATTTTCGAATAAAAAGAAAGAACAGACAGAAGATTTATTGACAAGCAGGGAGCAGGAGATCGCAAAATGGGTGTATGAAAACAAGCAGCGTGCTGGAGCAACGACCGAACGTTTTAAAGATGCACAGTGTCTATACCTTGCCATTTGTATTGAGGATAATGTGTATGGTGTGATCGCAATACCAGTTGACGAATATACATTAGATTCCTTCGAATATAGTATCTTACTTTCTGTGATCAATGAATGTGCACTTGCCATGGAAAATAAAAAGAATATCATGGAGAAAGAAAAAATCTCCGTTCTTGCCAAAAATGAACAGTTAAGAGCAGATCTGCTTCGTGCGATCTCACATGATCTAAGGACACCACTTTGTTCCATTTCTGGGAATGCAGACATGCTGTTAAATAGTGGAGAACGTCTTGATGATATAACAAAACATCAGATTTATACAGATATTTATGATGATTCAGAATGGTTGATCAATATCGTTGAAAATTTATTATCGATCACAAGATTAAATGATGGAAGATTAAAACTGAAATTTACAGATCAATTATTAGATGAGGTGATCGCGGAATCATTACGGCATATCAGCAGGAAACATGAAGAGTATCAGATCGTTACAGAATGCGATGAATTGATACTTGCACATATGGATGTGCGGCTGATCCTGCAAGTGTTGATCAATCTGGTCGATAATGCAATTAAATATACACCGAAAGGATCTACAATCCGCATTTGTGCCATGAATGAAAATGGAAAAGCAAAGATTCAAGTAGAAGATAACGGCCCTGGAATTTGTGATGAAATGAAGCCGCATATATTTGAAATGTTTTATACAGGGAAAAATACGATCGCAGACAGCCATCGAAGTCTTGGTTTAGGTTTGGCACTTTGCCGTTCGATCATAGAGGTGCATAACGGGAAACTGGTGTTGGAGGACAATACACCACATGGTTGTATTTTTTCTTTTACACTGCCATTAAGTGAGGTTACATTAAATGAATAAAGCATTAATTTTAGTCGTGGAGGATGACCGGCCGATCCGTAATCTGATCGTGACAACATTAAAAACACATGATTATAAATATATTACAGCAGAAAATGGAAGTTCAGCTATTTTAGAAGCATCTTCTCATAAACCAGAGATCATTTTATTAGATCTTGGATTGCCTGATATGGAAGGTGTGGATGTGATCAAAAAAGTAAGAACATGGTCTAACGTACCAATTATCGTTATCAGTGCAAGAAGTGAAGATGTAGATAAAATAGAAGCACTGGATGCAGGAGCAGATGATTATATCACAAAACCATTTTCAGTTGATGAACTGCTTGCAAGGATCAGGGTTACACAGCGCCGATTAGCATTGATCCAGTCAGGCGAGGAACAAGAACAAGCAGTCTTTGTAAATGGAGAGTTAAAGATCGACTATACAGCAGGATCTACATATTTAAAAGATAAAGAACTGCATTTAACACCAATCGAATATAAATTATTATGTTTGCTGTCTCATAATGTTGGAAAAGTATTGACTCACACTTATATTACGCAACAGATCTGGGGCAGTTCACTGGAAAATGATGTTGCATCACTTAGAGTGTTTATGGCAACATTACGGAAGAAATTACAGCCAGATAAAGATGGTATGCAGTATATACAGACACATATAGGTATTGGATATCGGATGCTTAAGATATAGTAAATAAAGAGTGTCTGCATCATTAAGTGATGCAGACACTCTTTTAGATTCAAATATATGGAAACACCCAAAAGAGGCAAAAAAGAGATTGATTGATTTATTACCTACTATTTAAAAATGTGTTCTGAAGGAATTTTTACGCACAACCTCCGCATGCAGCACATGCAGAAGGAGTTGCAGCGCAGCCTCCCTGGGCGGTTTCTCTTAGTTCAGCTGGCAGTCGTTTACCAACGATATACATTGCGTTTAACATTTCGTCAAACGGGATGAGCTGATGGATTCCAGATAAAGAAATCTCAGCTGCGATGATCGCATTTGCAACACCTGCGGCATTACGGTTCTGGCATGGATATTCCACCAACCCGCCAACGGGGTCACAAACAAGACCTAACATATTCATTAAAACGGTAGAGGCAGCTCCAAGACATTGTTCTGGATCACCGCCAAGCAGTTCGACAATGGCAGAAGCAGCCATCGCAGAAGCAACACCGACTTCCGCCTGACATCCGCCGACAGCACCTGCAACCGTTGCATTTCTCATAGCAAGATATCCGATCGCACTGGCATTAAACAGTGCCTGAATGATCTGTTCATCATCTAATTTATGAACTTCCTGAAGCCCAAGTAAAAGTCCAGGAACGATTCCGGCAGACCCTGCGGTTGGGGATGCTACGATCAACCCCATGGATGCATTCGTCTCAAGAGTCGCCATCGCATAGATCATACTTTTTTCTAACAGATCACCACAGATTCCAATTCCAGAATGATACCGGGAAGCAATCTTCTTTGCCTCGCCACCGATCAGTCCACCCATGGAACGAACTGGTTCTTTGATCGGAGTAAAAGCAGCATTTTTCATGATCTCAAGAACTCTTGCCATTGCATCATGAACCGTATCAGCTTCTTTTTCCCCTTCTACGATCTCACGCTGTCTCATCACTTCGGAGATTGGAAGATCATGTTTTTTACATAAATCAAGCAATTCATTTGCGTTTTTAAAATCCATAATATTTCAGTCTCCTTTCTACAGCTGAATGATCATAACATCTGAGACATTTGGGCTTTTCCTAATCTCCTCTGCGATGTTTTCAGGAAGAAGCCCATCGGATTCAACGATAGAATAAGCTGTATTTCCTTTAGATTCTCTGAAAAGACGCATAAAAGCGATATTAACATCCTGATCACTCAGACATTTTGTGATATAAGTAACAACGCCAGGTTTATCTTTCTGGATCACGATCAAGGTACTGTATTCCCCGGTAAAATCAACTTCTACATCATTGATACGGCAAATTCTGGCTTTTCCACCGCCTAAAGATTCCCCACGGATCAAGATGTGATCTCCGTTTTCATTTGTCATTAAGATATCCACTGTATTTGGATGGATATCAGTTTCTATTTCATTTGGTACAAAAGAGAAATCAAGTCCAATGTCTTTTGCAATCTCGAAAGAATCGCGGATTCTCATATCGTCGGTTCCAAATCCCATGATCCCACCTAATAAGGCACGATCCGTTCCGTGTCCATGATAGGTTTTTGCAAAAGATCCATAGAGTGTAAACTGAACTTTTTTCAGTGTACTATTTAACATTTTTCTTGCGAGAAATGCGATCCTTGCAGCTCCGGCTGTGTGGGAGCTTGAGGGACCAATCATATTTGGCCCCATAACATCAAATGCACTGATAAAAGACATAAATTAAGCCTCCACTGTATCTTCTTTTAAAATAAATTTCTTGTAAATAGAATCTACAACGATTCCGATCGCATTATCTCCGGAAATGTTACATGCAGTTCCGAAAGAATCCTGTGTGATATAAAGTGCGACCATTAAAGCACAGATCGGTCCGTTTGTATCTCCTGCTGTTGTACCAAATACCATGTAAAGGAAAGGCAATGCAGTCATGATAGATCCACCTGGAGCTCCAGGAGAAGCGACCATTGCAACACCAAGTGTCATAATAAATGGAATAACAGTTGCAAGGCTGATCGGTAACTGATTCATCAAACATACAGCAGTTGCACATGCTGTGATCGTGATCATAGAACCTGCCATGTGGATATTGGCACAAAGAGGCACTACAAAGTTACGGATCTGAGCACTGACACCGTCATTTTTTGCACATTCCAGATTGACAGGAATTGTAGCAGCAGAAGACTGAGTTCCTAAAGCTGTAGTATAACCAGGAACCTGATTTTTAATAAGAGAGAAAGGATTCTTTTTGCTGACAGAACCTGCAATTATAAACTGGATTGTGATACATACAAAGTGCATGATGATCACTACAAGGAATACTTTCCATAAGATTCCAAGGATTGCAAATGTTTTTCCTGATTTCGTCATATCAGTAAATGTACCGCAGATATATAATGGCAATAAAGGAATGATCGTTTTGTGCAGTACTTTATCGATGATCGTTGAGAAATCGCTCATTCCGTTGTAAAGGCTGTTTCCAATCTCTTTACCTTTCATTGTGGATAAGCATAATCCTAAAATGAAAGCAAGAACAACAGCAGATAATGTATCAAACAGCGGTGTGATCGTCAGTGAAAAATAAGGTTTCAGTGACGCATCAGCAGTCGCAGCAATCTGATCTAATGCCCCAGAAGTCATAAAGTGTGGGAACAGATTGGATGATACAAGGTAAGAAGCTGTACCAGCAAGTAAAGTTGAACCATAAGCAAGAGCAACGGTAATTAAAAGCAGCTGTCCAGCACCCTGTGACAGATCAGCGATTCCCATGGTTACATAAGCAAGGATCATCAGTGGAATGATGAATTTTAAGTAGGTACTGAAGAATCCAGACAGTGTTACAACAAAGCGGCAGAATCCAGTTGGAAGGAACTGTCCAAACAGGATACCAATAATGATGGCAATAATGAGTTTTGGTACCAGACCAAGTTTAAATTTTTTCTTTTCCATTTTTAATTACTCCTCTAAAAGCATAATCACATATCATCGTAGTTTGTTTAATGTGCACAAAAAATGTTTGACGTCTTTATGTTTGTATTGTATCATCCACGTATAGATGAATCAAATTCATAGATTTAATGATAACATTGAAAATTATTCATAATAGTACAAAGGAGAAAAAATGGAATTCCGTCAAATACAGACATTTATGCAGATAGCACAAGTGAAGAATTTCTCAAAAACCGCAGAATTACTAGGTTATTCGCAATCTGCCGTGACAGTACAGATCCGTCAGTTAGAAACAGAATTGGGAGTGCGGTTATTTGACCGTACAGGAAAAAAAGTGATACTCACACCGAAAGGAAAAGAATTTTTAATACATGCAAATAAGATCATTGATGAAATGCACAAGGCAAAAGATGCAATGAATGATACTGCAGAGTTAAAAAATCCATTACATATCGGAACGATTGAATCACTCTGCACTGTCAAATTGCAGGAAATCGTACAGCGGTTTCGGAAAGAACATCCACAGGTTAGAATTCAGATCACGATTGGTTCTCCAGAACGCCTGATCCAGAAGATGGAACACAATGAACTCGATGTCATTTATATTCTGGACACACCAAGATGGAATAAAAACTGGGTGAAAGTCATGGAAAAAGCGGAGCCTGTGATCTTTGTGTCTGCACCAAATTATAAGTTAGCAGGGAAAAAGAATATAGGGGTTGAGGAAATCTTAAATGCACCGTTTTATCTAACAGAACGAAATGCAAACTACAGACAGGCATTAGAACAGGAATTAGCTCTGCATAAACAGACATTATCGCCAGTACTTGAATGCAGTGATACCGCGTTTATCAAGAAGATGCTAAAGACAGGAAAAGGGCTTTCTTATCTCCCATTATTTGTTGTAGAAAAGGATATTGAAGAAGGGAAGATCGCAAAATTAGATGTGAAAGATATTGATATTACAATGTATCGACAAGTGTTTTATCATGCAAATAAATATATGACAAAAGAGATGGAGAAATTTATAGAGTACTGTCAGATGTAAAGAGCAGAAATATAGGATGAAATGCTGGTGTAATGTGATAAGAGAGTGATATAATAATAGATAACATTTAAAAATCTTAAAAATCGGAGGATTTAAAGTGAAGGAATATTTTATCAGTGAGATAGACATAGAGAAGTTATATCATCTGTCTGATATAAAAATAAAATTAGATTCAAATAAACGCCAGCATTTACTTTTGACTGGGAAGAATGGTTCAGGAAAAACATCATTGTTGTTGGAGATAGAAAAATTTTTGAGAGCGATTAATGATGAAAAACTATCACAAGTATTTGATCAATATCCTACGTGGATAAATGAAGCTAAAAAGAAAGTATTATCTGCATCTAGTGATAGCGAAAAATATGCGGCAGATAAGGATCTTAAACAATGTTTAGGATTTTTAAAAAAATATAGTGATGGAGTTCAAATAAACTTAAATCAGTATGAAGGACTTGAAATGATGTATCATAATGGAAAGTTTATAACAGCTTATTTTCCGTCTGAAAGAAAAGCACAATTTATGCGTCCTAATGGAGTAGAAAATATTACATTGGAAAATACGTATGGAATTGATGAATCTGCGGGTGATATTTTATTGAAATACATGGTACATCTAAAAACTCAGCAAGCATATGCAAGAAACGAAGGTGATCAAACGACAGCAAATCAAATTCAGAAATGGTTTGATCGATTTGATTCAGCACTGCAGATTTTACTAGATGAAGAATCAATCCATATAGAATATGATTATAAAAAATACGATTTTAAAATCCGACAAAATGGACGAGAACCATTCAGTTTTAATGAATTATCAGACGGATATTCATCCGTGATTTACATTGTTTCTGATTTAATTTTAAGAATGGATAAAAATTGGCTGTTAGAAGACAAAATCAGTGAATATGACTATCAGGGAATCGTGCTGATTGATGAATTGGAAACGCATTTGCACATTGAATTACAGAAAAAAATCTTCCCATTTTTAACAAAATTTTTTCCTAAAATTCAATTTATTGTGACAACACATTCTCCATATATTTTAAATTCAATCTCAAATGCAAAGGCATATGATCTTGAACGACAGGTAGAGTTAGATAATTTATCAGGATTTTCGTCTGATGATCTTGCAGAGGGATATTTTGAGGCAGATGCTTATTCAGATGAATTAAAAAACAGCCTGAATCGATATGAAGAACTTTGTCTTAGAAATGATTTGACAGAAGATGAACGTGCCGAACGAGCGGAAATAAGAATAAAGTTTAAGAATATATCTACAGAACTTTCAGGGGTTGCCAAGGAAAGATTTGAGGATATTGAACGGAGAAGAAAAGCCAATGATTAAAATTGAAAGAAAGGAAACAGAGAAAACAAAACAGGCGATTGCAGATTTGCAAAAAGCCAGTGAAAATGAAAGTTCCTATAATATTGAAAGTGTAAATCAGGCATTAAAAGAAATATTTCATGGAAAATGTTATATTTGCGAAAATAAAGCAGTAACTTCTTATCAGATTGAACATCTGGTTCCACACCGTGGAGATAAAACTTTAAAATATGATTGGAAAAACTTATTTTGGAGCTGTGCACACTGTAATAATATCAAATCAGATAAGTATGAACCAATTCTAGATTGTACAAAAGAACCAGTAGAAAAAATGATAGCATTTCGTAAAAGGGGTTATTTTGGAACGGATGAAAAATTAGAATTTACATCCGTTGGGGAAGAACGAGAAGATGTAAAGAATACAATTGCTTTATTAGAAGCTGCATACTATGGAACAACACCTCAAAAGAAGATAGAAGCACAGATCATAAGAAAAACATTACGACAAAATCTTTCAAATTTTAAAGAGTATGTTAGAGAATACCAGGAGACAGAAGACAAGGAAGAGAAAGAAGATATAGGATATCTTCTGAAAAAAGAGCTTAGAGATAGTGCGGCGTTTGCTGCATTTAAAAGATGGCTGATTTGGGATAATGAAATGTTTTCTGAGATAGAACAATTTATTCCCGAAAATTGAGAGCAATTTAATTTTGGGGATACAATAAAGAAAGGCATACAAACATAATAATCAATGTTTGTGTGCCTTTCTTTGCATCTTAAATCTTCATCTGTCTTTCCAAGAATCTTATCACGCTGTTTTCCAAATGCCTTTGTGATGATACCAACAACAGTACCAGCCAAAACAGCAGCAATGATCGTACCGATACCAACACTTCCAAGGTTATGTAAAACAGCAAGACAAGTAACCGCTGATACAAGAACCATGGTACAGTCAAATCCAATAACATAGAAAAATGATTGTCAAATGCGAAAATATTATGGCTTAAAAAATTTTCAAAAAAATTAGCACTCAACACTTGACAGTGCTAATAATAGGTGTTATAGTACAACTAGAGCAAGAGGGAAGGGCTTAAGAGAGAAGCCAAAGAACCGAAGGCTCCATAAGATACAACAAGTCATATTGAGAACTTCTCAATATGCTTCACATAAAAGGCAAGTGTCAGGAATTACCCTGACACGCCCAAACATTATTATAAAGAAAAAGGAGAGATGACTTATGATGATGATGCCTAGTATTTTTGGAGGAAACTTATTTAACGACGACTGGATGGATTTTTCTTTCCCAGATATTGATAAAGAACTGTATGGTAAACACGCAAAGAACTTAATGAAGACTGATGTGAAGGAAAAAGACGGAAACTACGAAGTAGCGATCGACCTTCCAGGATTTAAGAAAGATGAGATTACAGCTGAACTGAAAGACGGATATTTAACGATCAGTGCAGCAAAAGGATTAGATAAAGACGAGAAAGATAAAGAAGGTAAATATATCCGTCGTGAACGTTACGCAGGAAACATGAGCAGAAGCTTCTATGTTGGCAAAGATATCACAGAGAAAGATATCCACGGTAAATACGAGAATGGTATTCTGATGCTGGATATTCCGAAGAAAGCTCCGGAGAAGAAAGTAGAAGAAAAGAAATTCGTTACGATTGAAGGATAAAAGAACTTTCCCCGGGATGATCAGATTCCCGGGGAATCTTTCTATCTATCTGAGAATGAAAGGAAAAGAAGGTGAAACGAAATGGCAGCAAAGCGTGATTTATATGAAGTTCTTGGAATCAGTAAAACTGCAGATGAAAAAACGATCAAGAAAGCATATCGGAAACTGGCAAAGAAATATCATCCAGATATGAATCCCGGAGATAAAACAGCAGAACAGAAATTCAAAGAAGTGACCGACGCTTATAATATATTAAGTGATCCAGAGAAGAGAAAATTATATGATCAATATGGTCATGCTGCCTTTGACGGAACCGGAGCAGAATCTGAGTTCTATAAGAATTACCAAAACTATGGTGGTGCTCATGGAGGATATCAGGAATTCCACTTTGAAGGTGGAGATGGCGATGATATCTTTGGTGACATCTTTGGAAGTATGTTCGGTGGCGGACGAAACAACAAAGGATTCCATCGAAGCAGTTTCCATCAAGGAGGTTTTGGCTCTTCTGATGGATTTGGAGGTGGTGGATTCGGAAGTGGATCCTTCAGACAGAAAGGTTCCGACGCACACGCAGATATCTCTATTAGTTTTGATGAAGCGATTACGGGCTGCGATAAAGTCATTCATTTGCAAGATCAAAATGGTGCGATGCAGTCATTACAGGTTCATATACCAGCCGGAATTGATACAGGAAAAAGTGTCCGTTTAAGAGGAAAAGGAAATCCAGGAATCGGAGGCGGTGAAGCAGGTGATTTATTCCTGAAAGTAACAGTCGGTGAGAAACAAGGATTTGAGCGAAAAGGAAATGATGTGTATACAACGATCAATGTTCCATTTAGCACAGCCGTTTGTGGAGGTGAAGCAGTGATCAAGACATTATATGGAAATGTTATCTGTAAGATCAAAGAAGGAACTCAGTCAGGATCTAAGATCAGACTGCGTGGAAAAGGAATGCCGCTTATGAAGAATCCATCTCAGAAGGGAGATCAATACGCAGTTGTTCAGATTCAGGTTCCAAAAAATGTCTCCCAGCAGGCAAAAAACAAATTAAAAGAATTCGAAGCACTTTGTGGTCAAAGAGGAAATGCCTCTTATTAAACATGAAACTTCTTGATAATAGATAAAAAAGGTTGTTATTTGGAGACAAAAGCAGATAATAGCCTTTTTTGCCTTTATAAATTGTGTCAAATAAGGTACAATAAAACCATATATGAAAGAAGGTGGGACGGGATGGACGTATCAGAGAGAATGAAATATAAATTAGCAAATGCTATGAAAGAGTTGTTGGTGCATACGCCAGTAGATAAGATTACAGTGAAACAAATTGTAGATCAGTGCAATGTAACTCGTCCAACCTTTTACCGGCATTTTAAGGATAAATATGATCTGATCAACTGGTATTTTGATGTATTGGCTCAGATGTCGTTTAAACAGATGGGTATCAGTCTGACATTAAGAGAAGGGTTGCTCAAGAAATTTGAATTCATCAAAGGTGAAGGACAATTTTTCGCAGCAGCTTTTTCGAGCGAGAGTCAGAACTGTCTGATGGAGTATGATTATCAGTGCATTTATCAATTCTATTGTGATATCATTCACAAACAGGGAGTTGATAAAATTCCAGAGGAATTAGAATTTTTATTGAGAATGTATTGCCGAGGTTCAATTGCCATGACTGTAGAATGGGCGACAACAGGGATGAAGATGTCGCCGGAACAGCTCGCAGATCAGCTGATCGATGCGATGCCTCCAAAGCTATATGATCTGTTCAAAGATATATAAAGATAACAAAATGTTACACTTTTGATGAAGTGTAACATTTTTTACATTTTGCCAAATGTGTAACTTGTATTTGTGAAAAAACAATTTTATACTGAAGATAGTTAAAAAAATGTCAATATAAAAGGAGTGTACAAAATGGTAAATCGTATCGTATTAAATGAAACATCTTATCACGGAGCAGGAGCAATTCAGGAGATCGCAACAGAAGTAACAAAACGTGGATTCAAAAAAGCATTTGTTTGTTCTGATCCAGATCTTGTAAAATTCGGAGTTACAAAGAAGGTAACAGATGTATTAGATAATGCAGGACTTGCATATGAAGTATATTCACAGATCAAACCAAATCCAACGATCGAAAACGTACAGACAGGAGTTGCAGCATTTAAGGCAGCAGGAGCTGATTACCTGATCGCTATTGGTGGTGGATCTTCTATGGATACAGCAAAAGCTGTTGGAATCATCATCAACAACCCAGAATTTGAAGATGTGAGAAGCTTAGAGGGAGTTGCAGATACTAAGAAACCTTGCGTACCAATCATCGCAGTTCCAACAACAGCCGGAACAGCTGCAGAAGTAACGATCAACTACGTTATCACAGACGTTGAAAAGAAACGTAAATTCGTATGCGTAGACCCTCATGATATTCCAGTGATCGCAGTGATCGACCCAGAAATGATGTCTTCTATGCCAAAAGGATTAACAGCAGCAACAGGTATGGATGCATTAACACATGCTATCGAAGGATACACAACAAAAGCAGCTTGGGAAATGACAGATATGTTCCATATCAAAGCCATCGAACTGATCTCTGACAGCTTAAGAGGAGCTGTTGAGAATACACCAGAAGGAAGAGAAGGAATGGCAATGGGACAGTACATTGCAGGAATGGGATTCTCAAATGTAGGACTTGGAATCGTACATTCTATGGCTCATGCATTAGGTGCAGTTTATGATACACCTCATGGAGTAGCGAATGCGATCTTACTTCCAACAGTTATGGAATACAATGCAGATGCAACAGGAGATAAATACAAATATATCGCAAAAGCAATGGGTGTAAAAGGTGTCGAAGATATGACACAGGAAGAATACAGAAAAGCAGCCGTTGATGCGGTTAAAAAATTATCAGCAGATGTCGGAATACCAGCAGACTTAAAAGAAATCGTGAAAGAAGAAGATATCCAGTTCTTAGCAGAATCCGCTTATGCAGATGCATGTGCACCTGGAAACCCTAAGGATGCAAGTGTTGAGGATATTATTGGATTATATAAATCTTTACTGTAATATTTAAAAATGTGATAGAGTATAAAATGTAAGGTAGCAGATTCCAATTTCGTCGGAAAAGGAATCTGCTACCTTTTTTATTTTTACAGGAGTGAGCTTTTTCAATACAAGAAATAATAATTTTTATTGTGGTTTTGGAATAACAGTTTGTAATAAAACAGCCACAATAAACACTAAAATTTCTGTTACTGGAAATGAGATCCAAATCCCATTTATCCCAAACGTATGATTAAACAGCCACATCAAAGGCACCAATAAAATTCCCTGCCGTAAGATGTGGATCAACATACTAGATTGGATCTTCTCAATTGCCTGCTGATAAGTAGCGATCATAATAGAAAATCCACAGAAAACTAAACCGATCGACAGGATCCGCATGGCTGGAACTCCGATTTTGATCATTGATTCAGAAGCTGCAAACAGGAACAAGATCTGTTTTGGTAAAAACAGAAGCAGGCATGTTCCACCGATCATCATAACAGTTGCCGCCTGTGTGCCAAAATGAAAAGCTTCTTTTAAACGTTCTGGCTGTTTGGCACTGTAGTTGAATCTCATGACAGGCAAACATCCTTGGATCAAGCCATTTACTGTCATGAAGATCATCTGTTGTACTTTGAAATAGGCGCCAAAAAAGGCAACAACAGTATCTGAATAAGCTGTTAAAAACAGATTGGTAAATGTCAGCATAAAAGATCCAAGAGCATTCATAACAAATGAAGGAAATCCATAGGAAAACAGATTCTTTAACATATGAGAATCAACATGGAATCCTTTGATCTTGATACGAACTTTCTGTTTTGTAAAAACAAGCAGAAGAAAAGCAATCACCATAGATAAAGCATATCCAAGGACAGTAGCCAGTGCAGCACCACGGATTCCCATCTTAGGGAATGGTCCGATTCCAAAGATCAGTAATGGATCGAAAACAAAGTTAAAGATAACTCCTGCAATCTGAAACCACATAGGAGTGATCATATTTCCAGTACCCTGAAAGACCTTTTGGATGGCGATATGTACCATGTTTGGAACCTGCATAAAAGCACAGACGGACATATACTGCATCGCATAGTCAAAAATAGCTGGATTGTTTGTGAATGCTGAAAAGTACGGCTTCATGATCAATAGTGCAAGGATATTGATACAGATACCGACGATCAAGGCTACCAGCAATCCAAGTGTTGTTGCACAGTCAGCAAGGTCTTGTTCTTTCTCTCCAAGATAACCTGCGATCAAAACGTTGATACCGACCCCAATCCAGATGGACAGGGAGATCATAAGGGTTGTGATCGGGAAGGAAAGAGAAACTGCCGCAAGTGCATTTTCATTGATATTAGCCACGAACATGCTGTCAACAAGGTTGTAAGAATATTGCAGAAACATGGAACACATCGGAGGAAGGGACATCTGCAATATCAGCTTTTTGATGGGAAGATACCCCATCTTGTTTTCATTTGCCATAAAAAACTCCTTTTTGTGTAGTTAAATAAAACGTCACCCCTTGAAAAATCCGACATTTTACAGTAATATTATTCTTAGTATCATTGTACACAAAAACTGTGTATATAACCATAGAAAAGGAGACATTTTGCAATGGCAAAAGATAAGAAATTAGTAGAAGCGATCACTGCGATGGAAGATGATTTTGCACAGTGGTATACAGATGTTGTTAAGAAAGCAGAATTAGCAGATTATTCAAGCGTTCGTGGATGTATGATCTTACGTCCGAATGGATATGCGATCTGGGAGAATATCCAGAAAGTTTTAGACGCCAAATTTAAAGAAACAGGTGTGGAAAATGTTGCAATGCCAATGTTTATTCCAGAAAGCCTTTTAAAGAAAGAAGAAGACCATGTTGAAGGATTTGCACCAGAAGTTGCATGGGTAACACATGGTGGACTTAATCCGCTTCAAGAAAGAATGTGTGTAAGACCAACATCAGAAACACTTTTCTGTGATTTTTATAAAGACGAAATTCAATCATATAGAGATTTACCAAAGGTATATAATCAGTGGTGTTCAGTTGTAAGATGGGAAAAGGAAACAAGACCATTCCTTCGTTCAAGAGAGTTTTTATGGCAGGAAGGACACACAGCACACGCAACAGCCGAAGAAGCAGAAGCAAGAACACAGCAAATGCTTAATGTATATGCAGACTTTTGTGAAGAAGTGCTTGCAATTCCAGTTATTAAGGGTCGTAAGACAGATAAGGAAAAGTTTGCAGGTGCAGAAGCTACTTATACAATTGAAGCACTTATGCACGATGGTAAGGCACTTCAATCTGGTACAAGTCACAATTTTGGTGACGGTTTTGCAAAGGCATTTGGTATACAGTATACAGACAAGGACAATAAGTTAAAGTATGTTCATCAGACATCATGGGGTGCTACAACAAGACTTATCGGAGCTGTTATTATGACACATGGAGATAATTCAGGACTTGTGCTTCCACCAAGAGTTGCACCAGTTCAAGTTGATATTATACCTATTATGCAAAAGAAAGAGGGCGTGCTTGACAAGGCATTTGAAGTAAAGGAAGCTCTTAAGGTGGCAGGACTTCGTGTTAAGGTGGATGACTCAGACAAGAACCCAGGTTGGAAGTTCTCAGAACAAGAAATGCGTGGTATTCCTGTAAGAGTTGAGATGGGACCTAGAGATATTGAGGCTAATCAGGCAGTTATCGTAAGACGAGATACTAGAGAAAAACTTACAGTAAGTATTGATGAACTTGCAGTTAAAGTAAAAGAAGTACTTGATACAATGCAGGTTGAAATGCTTGAAAGAGCTAGAGCTCATAGAGATAGTCACACTTATGTTGCAACTAATTATGAAGAATTTAAGGATACAGTTGCTAATAAGCCAGGCTTTGTTAAGGCAATGTGGTGTGGAGAACAAGCTTGTGAAGATAAGATAAAGGAGGACACAACAGCTACTTCAAGATGTATGCCATTTGTACAAGAGAATTTATCAGATGTATGTGTATGCTGTGGAAAACCAGCAAAGAAGATGGTTTACTGGGGTAAGGCATACTAATATATGACAGAATGGAGTGACTGAATGGAAAGTATTAATATTAACCTTCCAGAAGATGTTAAAAAGATTATAAGAACCATCGAGGAAAATGGCTTTGAAGCCTATGCAGTTGGTGGCTGTGTAAGAGATAGCATATTAGGCAGAGAGCCTGATGACTGGGACATTACAACATCAGCAAGGCCAGAGCAAGTGAAGTCATTTTTTAAAAAGACAATAGATACAGGTATTAAGCATGGTACGGTCACAGTTATGATTAACCATGTTGGATATGAAGTTACAACTTATAGAATAGACGGTGAGTACAAAGACGGAAGACACCCAGAGAGTGTGGAGTTTTCTGCCAAGCTCGTTGATGACTTGAAGCGCAGAGATTTTACAATTAATGCTATGGCGTATAATGAAAGTCATGGGTTTGTTGATGAGTTTAATGGAATTAGCGACCTTAATAACAAGGTTATAAGATGTGTTGGTGACTCAGTAGAACGTTTTTCAGAAGATGCGCTAAGAATGATGAGGGCGATAAGATTTTCTGCACAATTAGGCTTTGAAATAGAACAAAGTACTTACAATGCGATAGTTAAATTAGCTCCATCAATTAAGCAAGTCAGCATGGAGAGAGTTCAAGTAGAGTTTTTAAAAACCATTTTATCTGATAATCCAAACTATATTATGGAGTATCACAAAACAGGTCTATTAAAAGAAAATCTTCAATATATGGACGAACTTTTAGCTGGTAAGTATGCCAAAAATGTCGTTGCTATGCTTAAGTATTCTAAGAATAACACTATTCAAAGATATTCGGCAGTATTTAACATGGGCGAGCCTGATAAAGTAAAGGCAGAGCTTAAGGCGTTAAAGCTAGATAATTATACGATTGACACTGTTACAAAGCTTGTTAAGTATTCAAAGGATACTATTGATGAAAATGAACCTGCTGTTAGAGAAGCAGTTCATAAGTATGGAAAAGATATGCTTCCTTTGATGTTTGACAATGAAGAGGCAAGAATTAGCACTAAAGAGGAGATTGTAGGCATAAGCCTAAAGGGGCAGAGATTGCATTTGGATAGAATAAAGCAAATGTATGAGGATGTAATAACAAGAGGAGATTGTATTTCTATAAAAGACCTTGATATTACAGGAAATGATTTGATAGAGTATGGACTTTCAGGTGTTCAGATAGGGAAAACCCTTAATTCACTTTTGCATATAGTAATCGAAAATCCAAAACTCAATGAAAAATCAACCCTTCTTGCAATGATAGAACATTTAGAAGAATAAGTAAAAATCTACTTAAATATTAAATATAGCAACAGTATACAATGACGCACCAGTAGAAGTACAGTAGCTTATATTTGTATAATAAACATTGAGCAGGTGTGTTCATTGTTGTTATACAAATGGCTATTATTCTTTTACAGGTGCGTTTAATTGTATATGACTATTATATACATTGTACTGTAAAATATGAAAATGTAATAATAATGGAAAAATGGAAAGAAGGAAATTGGTGTGAGTGGGATTAAAGTACGACAGATAATATTTTTTCTAAGCATAATCTTATTATCTGTAAGTGTAAATATTAAACTTACAAAAGCTGAAGATGTGAATATGCAGGATTATATGTCTAAGTATTCATCATTATCTAATGACAATATAATTACAACTAAAAATGATGACGGATCATGGTCTATAAAAAAGACAGATGATGGCGATTTTAAAGTGTTACAGCTTACTGACGTACACCTTTCGGCAGGGGATGTGTATACAGAGCGCAACAAAAAAGCTATGGACGCAGTATACACAATCGTTGAGCAGGAAGGACCTGACCTTATAGAAATGACAGGTGATTATGTATTTGCTATGCCATATACTGACCCTGCACAAGATTATGAAACATTTAAGATGTGTGTGGCTTTTATGGATAAGTTAGGTGTTCCGTGGATTTGGACATTTGGCAATCATGACCACGACTTTTTTGATAGGTATTCTGATGAACAAGTTCATGCAATGCTTGATACCTCAAACACTTTAATTAAGTATGATATTAACTACAATGTTGATGGTTATACAAATGGCGAATTTAGGTTGTATAATAGTGATGATACACTTAATCGTATATTAATAAGCTTAGACTCCCACGACTATGTTAGCGACAATGATTACGATTATGTTCACGACAATCAAGTAGCTTGGTATGAAAATGTAATTAATAACGATAAAAAGCTGTTTGGTGAAGATGTACAGTCGTTTGTGTATACACATATTCCGTTAATGGAATACAATGACGCATGGAATGGTTTTCAGGCAGGAGATACAAGAGCAGAATACATTCTTGGAACTAAAAGAGAAGATGTGTGTTGTTCTTCCTTTAGGGGAAAGTTAGGAACATCAATGTCTAATCTTAAAAGTACACAAGCAATATTTTGTGGCCATGACCATTTGAATGATTATATGATAAAGTACTGTGGTGTAATATACGCCTACAGTAAGTCAATTGACTATTCCGCCTATGTAGATATTGAATATAAGACAGAACAGCGTGGCGCAACAATGCTTACACTTAATTATGATGGAGTTGACTATGATATCACTTCTATAAAATTAACAGATATACAAAACACCTCTAATAGTTATAGTAATGATATTAAACCAACTAATACAATTAGTACAAATGGCTTGAAGTTAGATAGTGATGGAATATGGCGATATTATGTTAATGGTATTTTAGACAGCACTTATACAGGAATGGCTCTAAATGAGTATGGCTGGTGGTATGTAACAGATGGTGTTATAGACTTTAGTTATACGGGAATGGCTCTTAATGAGTACGGCTGGTGGTATATGACAAATGGTGTAGTAGACTTTGATTATACAGGAATGGCAGAAAATGAGTACGGTTGGTGGTATATAACAAATGGTGCGCTAGACCTTAGCTATACAGGAATGGCGTTAAATAAGTATAATTGGTGGTATATGACAAACGGCGCAGTAGACTTTGATTATACAGGAATGGCAGAAAATGAATACGGCTGGTGGTATATAACAAATGGCGCACTAGATTTTAATTATACAGGAATGGCTCTAAATGAGTATGGCTGGTGGTATATGGCAAATGGCGCACTAGACCTTAGTTATACAGGAATAGCGCAAAATGAATATGGCTCATGGTATATGACTAATGGACGAGTAAATTTTAGATACACAGAAAAAGTTAAAGATAACAATGGAGTATGGCAGGTAAATAATGGCTTTGCTATCAATCAAGTTAAAAATTAAATAATCAGTAATTTTTACACCCCCTTTTACATATTATAAGACAGATATGTAAGAGGGGGTTATCTTATAGCTACCTCTTTGCAACGGAGTGCGTTTGTAAAATGGAGGTTAGTATGAATGATAAATCATTAGAGGTTTTAAAACAGTACGAGTTTAATATATATCGCATAAGTCGTGGGCGGGGCGGTATGTTAATTGCTACAAATGAAGGGATTAAGTTATTTTTAGAATGTCGCAAATCAGATAAGTACTACAAAAGAGAAGACGCAATAACACAAGCTCTTTTAGAGGAGGGAATAGTTAATACTGATACATATATAAAAAATATTGAGGGGGACATATTTTCAGATGATAGTGAGGGACATCGGTATATAGTAAAAAATTGGTATGATGGAAAAGAGTGTAATGTAAAAGACCTTCAAGATATAAGAATTTCTGTAATAGAGCTTGCAAAGCTTCATATTGCATTGCAAAAGGTTTCAAAAAATAATAAAGATAGCATAAGCTTTATTAATAGGATTACAAATATAAAAGAAGTCTGCATACGGCATAAGAAAGAGCTAAAAATGGCTTCTAATTATCTAAGAAATAAAAAGAACAAGTCAGATTTTGAACAGCTTGCATACCACAATATTGAAAAATTTTATCAAGAAGCGCAAAAAGCAATAGAGCTTTTCAACGAGCCAGTATTAGAACAAAGACTTAAACAAGTAAATGAAACTTGCGAGTTAAGTCATGGAAGTTTTAATTATCACAATATAATTATAGGTAGTGAGTACTGTGCAATCACTAACTTTGACAAGTATAAGAATGAGTGTCAGATAAGTGATCTATATCAATTTATGAGAAAGATAATGGAAAAATGTGATTGGAGTATTGAGCTTGCATATCGCATTTTAGATGATTATAACAAAGTAAAGCCGGTTAGTGATGACGATTTAAAGCTGTTATCAGCTATGTTTGCATTTCCAGAGAAATACTGGAAGATAATTAATTATTATTTTAATTCCAATAAAGCTTGGATACCACCTAAAAGTTATGAAAAACTTATAAAAGTAGTGCAACAAAATGACAAAAGAAGGGCGTTTATAGAAACCTTGATTGATTAAAAAATTATAAAATATTTTAACACTATATAATAACCTATATTTGTATGATATTATTGAATAATAATGTTCGCTATTGTTGTACAGATATAGGTTATTGTTGTATAAATGTATAATTTAGTATTTTACATAAAGCATACCATACAGTAGCTTTTAGTTGTAGCAAGTCAATTTTTTTAAGTTTGCCTGATGGTTTTAAAAGTGGGATATATTCTTTAAAGTGCAAAATATAGCAACTCAAGTATATAAGTACATTGCATAAATGTTACCAATGTGTTAAAATTTGGGATAACATTGTAATATTTTTTTCATTTTTAAGATGAAAGGATTTATTTATGAATTTAAAAAATACTAGTAAACATAAATTAATAGTAGTATTTCTTTCGTTGATAATGGTGTTTTCAATGACATCTTGTGGTACGAAAGAAGCTACAAGTATCTGGAAGTTCTATACTTCCAATGCCAACAAAAAAGGTAGAAGAAGTAACAGTGCCAGCTAATACTAACGAAGTAAAGTTTACAGGAGTACTTACATATATAAGCACAGAAGATAAAGCAATGCACTATGTTGACATAGACACAGGTTCAGAATATGAAGTGTCATACACAGGCTCAACAGATATTCAAGACAAATATGGTCAGATACTAGCAGCTTCAAGTATGAAGCTTGGCGCTATATATGATGTTACTTGCAATAAGACAAGCAAAGCGCAGAAAATATATGGCTCAAATGACACTTGGGAGATTAGTGGGCTTACTAATTTTGAGTGTGATGAGAATGACAAAAAAGTAACAGTTGGAAATAAGAATTATAAATATGAAACATATTCAACAGTGCTTTCTAATAATAACAGAATAGCTATGGCACAAGTTGTAAAGCAGGATGAAGTAACAATTTGTGGAAAAGACTCCATTATTTATTCTGTAACAGTGGATAAGGGTCATGGTTATATTAAGTTTACAGGAATTGATACATTTATAGATGGATATGCAACAATTGGAAGGTCACAACTTCTTAGTGTTACTAGTAATATGATGGTTACAGCGCAAGAAGGAACGTACAGTGTAGAACTTCAAAAGGGAGGCATTGTTGGTGCAAAGACCGTAACTGTTGAAAGAGATAAACAAGTTACAGTTGATTTTACAGAATATACAGAAGAAGCTGAAAAGACAGGAGCAGTTAATTTTATGGTTACTCCTGAGAATGCAGTAATGACAATAGATGGAATGGAAGTCGATTATTCGCAGCCAATTCAATTATCATACGGAACACACAGTATAACACTTATGGCAAATCATTACACGACATATACAGAAGACTTTGTTGTTAATTCTGATTATCAGACAAAGGTTATTGATATGGTATCAACAACAACAGCTACAACAACATCATCCACAACTAAAGCTTCAACAGAAAGCTCAACAACTAAATCGTCTTCTACAACAGTGGCTAGTAACCTTACAGAGGGGTATACAGTAAGTATAACAGAGCCTAAGGGTGCTTCACTTTATGTAGATAGTGCATATATAGGCGAAATTCCATGCTCCTTTGATAAAAAGGCGGGAAATAGAACAATTACTTTATCACAGAGTGGATATGCAACAGTAAGCTATTCTATATCTATTGCTAATGCGACGGGAAATCTTACATACTCATTCCCAGATATGGTTGAAAGAAATGCTTCACAAGCCACTACGCAGGCAAATACATCAACTACTGCTGCCCAGCAAACAAGAGCCGAGCAGACTAGAGCTGAGCAAACAAGAGCTGAACAGACCACAGCTTCTAACTAAACAATAAGGCATTAAAGGCATATTTAATATGACTTTTGCATTAGTAGTTTGTTTAGATATTAACAGATATGTTAAAAATGTATTTATAGTATGATAGTAAAAAATATATAGATAAAATATTTGTGTTACGAAAGGATTTAATTATGACAAAGAAATTAAATATACCATTTTCACCACCAGATATAACAGAAGAAGAAATACAAGCAGTAGCAGATGTAATGCGTTCTGGTTGGCTTACAACAGGTCCTAAGACAAAAGAATTAGAAAGACAGATGGCACAGTTTTGTAATGTCAATAGGGGAGCTTGTCTTAACTCAGCAACGGCTTGTCTTGAAACTGCATTAAGACTCTTTGAAATAGGTGAGGGTGACGAGGTTATTGTACCAGCCTACACTTACACAGCTTCTGCAAGTGTTGTATGCCATGTAGGGGCAACTCTTCGACTTGTAGATGTTTGCAAAGGCACATACCATATTGACTATGATATGCTTGAGAGCATGATAAATGAAAATACAAAGGCGGTTATTCCGGTAGACATTGCAGGTGTTATGGTTGACTATGACAGAATAAGAAGCATTGTAGAAAGCAAAAAGAGTATATTTAAGCCAAAAAGCAAGCTACAAGAAGCAATAGGTCATGTACTTATACTTGCTGATGGCGCACACAGTTATGGTGCGGTACGACAAGGTAAGCATAGCGGCGAATGTGCTGATTTTACAAGCTTTTCATTCCATGCTGTAAAGAACTTTACAACAGGTGAAGGTGGCGGACTTGTATGGAAGGATATACAAGGTGTTGACAACGAAGACATTTATAAACAAATAATGCTTTTAACACTTCATGGACAGTCAAAGGATGCGCTTGCAAAGACACAGCTTGGCGCATGGGAATACGATATCAAAGGCACATATTATAAGTACAATATGACAGATATTATGGCAGCAATAGGACTTGTTCAAATGAAAAGATATCCTGCACTTCTTGAAAGAAGAAAGCAGATAATAGGCATGTATACACAAGGCATCAAAGCGGATGATATACAGATTTTAGAGCATTATGGAGATGATTTTTCATCAAGCGGTCATCTTATGCTTGTAAGACTTTTAGGAAAAGGTGAAGCCGAAAGAAATGCACTTATAACAGCTATGGCAGAAAATGGAATTGCAACTAATGTACATTTCAAGCCACTTCCTATGCACACAGCATATAAGAATTTAGGTTTTGATATAAATGATTATCCTAATGCTTTTGAAATGTATCACAATGAAATAACACTTCCACTTCACACTTGTTTAACGGATGAGCAAGTTGGTTATGTGATAGATAACTTTAATAAGTTAAGATAATTAGTGTTTCATAAGCATTTTATGGGTATCTAATTAATAATGGGGTATAAGTATGGAACTTAAAAAATGGAGTGAACTTCCTGACGAAATGAGAACTAAGGAAGTAAGGAAATATTATAATATTTTGGCTAAAAAAGGGGCATGGTTTAAAGCAAAGAGATTTCTTGATATTATTGTGTCATTTATTATGCTTGTTGTTCTAGCACTTCCAATGGTAGTTATTGCAATTATGATTAAGCTAGACTCAAAAGGACCAGTATTTTTTAGACAAGAACGAATTACACAGTATGGAAGAACCTTTAATATATTTAAGTTTAGAACAATGGTAGTTAATGCCAGTGAATTAGGTTCGCAAGTTACAGTAGATAATGACAATAGAATAACTAGAGTTGGCAAGTTGTTAAGAAGACTAAGAATGGACGAATTTCCACAGCTTTTTAACATACTTGCAGGTGATATGACACTTGTAGGAACAAGACCAGAAGTAAAAAAATATGTGAACCATTATACAAAAGAAATGTATGCAACACTTCTTCTTCCGGCAGGTCTTACATCAAGAACAAGTATAGCTTACAAAGATGAAGATAAGCTTTTAAAAGATGCTGTTGACGTAGACAAAGTATATATTGAAGAAGTGCTTCCGGCTAAGATGAAATATAACCTTGAAAGCCTTAAAAAGTTTGGGCTGTTGTCAGATATGAGCATATTATGGGATACATTTGTATCAGTAATATCAAAGTAGTAAAAGATTACAGGCAGGAAATTAAATATTATGTTTATTACATTATGTGTTATTGCTTATAATGAAGAAAAGACAATTAGGGCAATATTAGATGATATAGTTAATCAAGATTTTAATCATAATGATATAGAAGTGCTTCTTGTAAATAGTGCATCAACCGATAATACAAGGCAGATTATGATTGATTTTGCAAAAGAAAATGCGTCTAATAAAAATATGCAGTTTAGAAGTGTACATGTTCTTGAAAATCCTAAAAAGACACTTCCTTGTGGTTGGAATGTTGCTCTTAAAGCTTATAAAGGTGAGGCAATCTTAAAAGTAGATGCACATGCACAGATACCATCTGATTTTGTAAGTAAGAACGTATCAGTATTAGAGTCGGGAGAAGATATAAGTGGTGGTCAAAGACCGTCTATTATAGATGAGCCTACTAAGTGGAAAGAAACACTTCTTCTTGCAGAGTCTTCAATGTTTGGTTCGAGTATTGCACCATATAGAAATAACCCAGGCAGGTCGTATGTAAAGTCAATGTTTCATGCAGCTTACAGGCGTAAGGTATTTGAAACGATAGGTGGCTTCAATGAAAATCTTACAAGAACAGAAGATAACGAAGTACATTACAGAATGAGAAATGCAGGCTTTAAGTTATGCTTTGACCCTAATATTATATCATATCAGCATATAAGAAGCTCCCTAAAGTCTATGATAAAGCAAAAATATGCTAATGGATATTGGATAGGGCTTACAAGTGGAATGTGTATACAATGCCTTTCATTATATCATTTTGTGCCATTTGCTTTTGTTGTTGCAATTATAATATCAACATTAATATGCGCAGGGTTTTATGGTGTATTTACGGCAGGAATTTTTTTGACAATCTATAATATTATCGTTATATTAACTAAGTTCATGTGGATAACATACACATTGCTTGCAGTTATAATGGCGGTGCTTTCGGTTATACAAGCTAAGGATAAGGCAAATATTACATGTATATTGTTGCCAGTGCTGTTTTTTTTACTGCATATAAGTTACGGAATTGGTACGCTTATGGGATTAATAAAGATGCCATTCTGGTTGAAAGGAATTAAAGATGGAAGAAACAAGAAAAGATAAAATCCAGCTATTAGTAAGAAGAATTGCTTTAATAATAACAGATATAATTCTTATTAATGGTTCAGTGTTTTTATCGCTTATAATGAGATTTGACATTGACATCGAGTCAATTCCACAAGAGTATATAGACAAGTATCTTGATAATGTAATACCATTTACAATAATAGCACTTATATTATTTTGGTGTTTTAGAATGTATCACAGTTTATGGCAATATGCAAGTATTGCAGAGTTGTATAAAATAGTAGAAGCATGTGTTGTAACAGAGATTGTGCATTTTGGCTTTACAGTAGCTATGGGATGGATGCTTCCTAGAAGCTGTTACTTTTTATCATTAGTATTTCTTATATTAGCGATGAGTGCTAGTAGGTTTATGTATCGAATGATAAGGACATTTTTGCAGGATTACAGACAGACTACTGAGCCAGTAAATATAATGATAATAGGTGCAGGAGAAGCTACTAACGTACTTCTTAGAGAAATTCAAAATTCAAGATATATGTATAACTCAAGAGTATCATGTATTATTGATGATGACCACAAAAAAGTTGGTAAGTATATAAGAGGTGTTAAGGTTGTTGGTACAAGGGATAAGATAAAAGAAAGTGCCAAGCTTTATGGAATTGATGAGATTATATTTGCCATTCCATCTGCGTCTGTGGAAGTAAAGAGAGATATTCTTAATATTTGTAAGGAAACAGACTGTAACCTTAAAATCCTTCCGGGCGTTTATCAGATGGTTGATGGTGAGGTAAATGTTAATTCAATCCGTAATGTTGATGTGTTAGACCTTTTAGGACGTGACCCAATTGAAGTTGATATAGATTCTATTATGGGTTATGTAAAAGATAAGACAATTATGGTAACTGGTGGTGGTGGTTCAATTGGTTCAGAGCTTTGTAGACAGCTTGTAAGTCATCAGCCTAAGTGCCTTATAATATTTGATATATATGAAAATAATGCTTATGATATACAACAAGAGCTGCGAATTAACTATCCTAATGCAAATGTTGTAACACTTATAGGCTCAATAAGAAATACAAAACGTTTAGAAGAAGTATTTGAAACTTATAAACCGCAGATTATATATCATGCAGCAGCACACAAACATGTACCATTAATGGAAGTAAGCCCTAACGAAGCTGTTAAGAATAATGTAGTTGGAACATGGAATGTTGCTAGAATGGCAGATAAATATAATGTAGACAAGTTTGTTATGATATCAACAGATAAAGCAGTTAATCCAACGAATGTAATGGGAGCTACTAAACGTATCTGTGAAATGATAATACAGACATATAATGAAATTTCAAAAACAGATTTTGTTGCGGTTAGATTTGGAAATGTATTGGGAAGTAACGGTTCAGTTATTCCGCTTTTTAAAAGACAAATTGAAGCAGGA
>ENA-ORTB01001094-ORTB01001094.1-human-gut-metagenome-genome-assembly--contig:-NODE-1094-length-32206-cov-28.390501_pt1 | contig 32206 bp, 29 predicted proteins | sample MGYA00241905_ERZ509174 | MGnify/ENA primary metagenome ERZ509174 (study PRJEB26280, sample SAMEA2338851) | human gut metagenome | biome: human gut; feature: human-associated habitat; material: faeces... | reverse complement strand
TTGTTGCTCAGGAACTTATAAATAAAGTTAAATCAAAGTGTTGCGGAATTAAGGTCAAACTTACAATAGCAAGTCGCTTGCTAATATTATATTCAAGCAAATGTTTGTAATTAACTCCTACAAAAGCCCCCACATAATAATAGAAGAAAGAATTAACTTCAAAATAACATCCCTCTGGCAGTGGGTTATCTATCTTATTCTGACATATTAGCATATATAAAATTACCCCCCAGATAGACCAATAAGTTTATTGGTGCATATTTTATAAATGATGGGGCAGAACAGATTGTAGACAATAAGACCAAAAACAAACCAAAAAGGTGTGTATCGATGTAGAAATAAAGCCTTACATATTGTTATTATGTCAAATGGGTTAGAACTATCTACAGACATGCTCGCAATAAAAGGAAGCTTGAATGTCATGGCTACAAGAAGCCCTACTAAATTCCAAAACAGATATGGAAGAACTAATGTCTTTATCCTACTCTGAAGTTTCTTTTTCGTGTCTTGTATCCTGTAGTTTCTAAAAAACAAAAACGCACTTATAATATAAAATGCAGGTACAGCTATTGATGTTATTGTTGGTATAGCATCATTAATTAAATAATGTACTATATATGTTGACGTATTTGCTCCATAATCGAAATATTGACTTGTTGGATTGTGAATAATAACTACTAAAACGCACAATATAAATGAATAGGGTACTATTTGGCTTATTTTATTCATAGGGTAAATATGCATAAACACGGTTCTGGCAAAAAAGAAATTTTAGTTTGCATAATCTACGTTTAGATTTTGATTCTTTTTGAGACATAAAATAGAATATACGTTGGGATAATCATACTATAAAACCATGAAATCCATATTGTAAAATTCAGAATGGTAATAATGCCTGTCCATATTGAAACAAATGCGAAAACATAAGAAATGGGACTTATGGAGTATTTAAATTTAAGATCAGCTTTTTTAACAAAAATAACTGATAATGCAGAAAGAATCCCCATACCCAATTTTCCAAACCAACAACATGATTGCACAACCAATGGTATTATCAAGTCACCTCTGCCATTATATTTTCCAAAAAGAGCTACAGAAGCGTTTTCTCTATCAATATAATTTCCAAGAATCGGAAAGTTATTAAGAATGTCATAAAACATAGAAGATAATCCTATATCAAAACGTTCACTTGCTCCTATACCAGAATTAACACTTACAGGACCTGCAAAATATATATCCATTAAGTTAACGTCGAATATACTTTCCATTGTGGTATCGAAACCAGCACCGTATCCAATTGTTGTGTTTTTTATTATAGTAGCTGCCACAATTAATACAACTCCTGGAACCACAAGAGATATCGCTATTGATTTTCTATAATTGGGATAAAGTTTAAAAAACACTGCAATTGATGCAGATATTGTTACCACTGTATACCATCTTGATATCGAAGACTGACCTGTAAATATTATGATGGTATATATTGCACAAAGCAATATAGAGTAAACTATACGATGTCGAATCTTTTTACTCTTATAAATACTAAATATTGCTATAGCATATATATAGGTTAATGTAGCTTGCCATATTAATATAACAACATTTGATTCCCTTTCGAAATCATTCGCGCCAAGGTTGTCTTCACTTAACAAATTAAAATTACCTGTAACATTTCTATTGGTAGCAAAAATACCTAACGCCACTATTACAAGGAAAAAAGTGAAATGTTTCGATAAATTATAGTTTTTGACCGATACATTTTCTTTTGGTCTGTAAAATACTAATAATACAACAATACAGATCATCTCAAAAAGCATATAAAACACAGCATTGTCCATATAATTATATGCCGTTGCAAATTCACATATTTCTCGTTTGCTTAGAAATACCAATGGAGATACGATATACCTGAAAATACAAACTATAAATATGGTCATTTCTCCTGCTCCATTTAACTTTATCTTTTGAGAGAAAATTAACATTAGGAGTGAGAAGACTATTGGAATTAGTGCTATTAATCTATATTGGAAACTCTTATCTGTTATATAATCATAGCATAAAAAAAACAACACAAAACTTATTATTACAAGTGCTATTTTTGATAATTTTTCCATATCATAATGAGTTAAAAATCCACATTGCTCATTACCAACTCAATAATAGGAGCCATATCAAAATATTTGTAAAGTCCTAATCTGCCACCAAATATCACATTTTTCTCTTGTTTCGCCAGTTCACGATATTTCTCGACAATTGTATTGTTACGTTCGTCATTGACTGGGTAATATGGTTCCATTCCTTCGGTATACTCAGTAGAGTATTCTTCACTAACTACAGTTTTAGGATTGTCGTATACTTCTTGTCCGAACATCTCAAAATGTTTATGTTCTATAACACGAGTGTAAGGCTCATTATGTGAAGTGTAATTCACAACAGCATTACCCTGATAATTAGCAGTGTCTTCTATCCTTGTTTTGAAAATAACGGTACGCCAATCAAGTTTACCAAATGTGTAATCAAAATACTCATCAATAGCACCTGTGTACACTAATTTATCAGCAAACTTTTTCCAATCATGATATTCGGAATTAAAGAAATCAACATCAGTTTTACATTCTATATCTTTAAGTAATCCATTAATCAACTTATTGTATCCACCGATAGGAATACCTTGATATTTGTCATTAAAGTAATTATTGTCGAACACCATACGCACAGGCAGACGTTTGATGATAAATGCTGGTAGATCTTTACACTTGCGTCCCCATTGCTTTTCAGTATATTCTTTTATCAACTTTTCGAATATATCTTTTCCTACTAAGGTCAGTGCCTGTTCTTCCAAATTCTGTGGTTCTCTACCTTCAAGAGCAGCAACTGCCTCTGCCTTTTGTTCGTCTATCTTCAGTTGTGCTTCTTCTGGAGTTGTCACACCCCACATCTGGTAAAAGGTGTTCATATTAAAAGGCAGGTTAAACAACTTGCCCTTATAATTTGCCACAGGGCAATTTGTATAGCGGTTGAATGGAACAATAGAATTTACAAAGTCCCACACTTCCTTGTTATTGGTATGGAAAATATGGGCACCATATTTATGTACATTTATACCTTCTATATCCTCACAATAAACATTACCACCTAAGTGTTTACGCTTGTCTATTACTAAACACTTTTTTCCTGCTTGTTTTGCTTTATAAGCAAACATAGCTCCATAAAGCCCAGAGCCTACTATTAAATAATCGTATTTCATATGTTTGTTTTGTTGTATTATTAGTACGTTAGCAATCAATTGCTTCCAACCCCTTATAAACAGGGACTGGAGAGCCATTGATTATTTTTGTTTTAACTTTTGTTTGTTTGAATTTACCATGCAACAGCACTGGGGTGAAGCTTTTCGTAGTCCTTCTCATCCTCTATAAGACTGCTGAATACATAAGTGAAATACTCCTTCACTTTGAGACCTACATTCTTGCATGTCTCAATGACCGTATGGTATTTCAAGGCAAGCATTACGTTTCTTGACAACCTTGTCGTATGCACACTGATGCCTATCCTTTGACTTCTGCAACGACGCTATCGTAGCGTTCTGCGAACTTATCGTCTGACTAAGAAAGCGTACCAATCGTAAGCTTAAGGCTACTTATCATAGACTTAAGCTCCTTTATCGTGTTTATAAAGTCTTGCCTTTCCATATCAGCCAGTGGCTTATAAACTTCTATTATCCTTTTGAAATCTTCACAGCTTACCATAATCGTATTTTTATGTGTTGCAGTGCAAAGGAAACTTGGTTCATGTAAAATGCCTCGGAAGCAATTGAGTGCTTACGAATTATCCAGGAATTTACCACGAATTGAATTTGTAAGTAATTCATGGGCAATTTATGGAAATTCGTGTTTACTTCATTAATTGTTGTAATAACGAGCGTACCATTCAGCAAATCTGCGAAGACCTTCTCTTAGACTTGTATTCGGCTTAAACCCAAAATCTTGCTCCAAGGGAGTAGTGTCAGCGTAAGTTACAGGCACATCTCCAGGCTGCATTGGTACAAGTTCCTTGTGGGCCTCAAAGTCATAGTCTTTAGGCAGGACTCCTGCACGTACAAGTTCTTCTTGAAGAATTGTTACGAAATCAAGAAGGTTTTCTGGAGAATTATTTCCAATGTTATATACTTTGTATGGAGGAATAGGAAGACCGTCCTCACCATTCTGTTTTTCTGGAGCATGTTGCATGATGCGGACCACACCTTCTATAATGTCATCAACAAAAGTAAAGTCTCGCTTGCAGTTGCCATAGTTGAATATCTTGATGTTTTCGCCTTTTACAAGCTTATTGGTGATACCGAAGTATGCCATATCGGGACGACCTGCAGGACCATAAACTGTGAAGAAACGTAAGCCTGTAGAAGGAATATTATAGAGTTTGCTATATGCATGAGCCATAAGCTCGTTACTCTTCTTGGTGGCTGCATAAAGCGATACAGGATTATCAACCTTGTCATCAGTTGAATACGGAACCTTCTTGTTACTGCCATAAACAGATGAAGAAGATGCATACACAAGATGCTCTACTTCATGATGGCGGCAAGCTTCAAGTATGTTGTAGAAACCGATAAGGTTGCTCTGGATATAGGCATCAGGATTGGTGATGCTGTAACGTACTCCTGCTTGGGCAGCAAGGTTTACAACAACAGAAAAATTGTTTTCTGTAAAGATTTTTTCTACTGCTTCTTTGTCTGCAATAGAGGCGTGAACAAAAGTCCAGTCACGATTTAAAGCCTCTATTTCTTTCAAACGTTCATACTTGATGTTGATATCATAGTAATCGGTAATTGAATCAATACCGATTACTTTTATGTCCTTAACGTCGTGAAAAAGACGTTTAACGAGGTTGCTACCTATAAAACCTGCAGCTCCTGTTACAAGAACCGTCTTGCCTTCTAATGTTACATTATATTCTACCATCTCTTAGTCTCTTCTAAATATATCTCGTGTATATACTTTTTCTTCTACATCCTTCAGGCAGTCATCAAAGCGGTTTGCGATGATTGCTTTGCTCTGTGCCTTAAATTCATCAAGATTATTAACGACCTTACTGCCAAAGAAAGTGGTTCCGTCTTCAAGTGTTGGTTCATAAATTATAACCTCTGCACCCTTTGCTTTTATGCGTTTCATAATGCCTTGGATGGCAGACTGACGGAAATTATCACTGTTTGACTTCATGGTCAAACGGTATACACCAATTACACAAGCCTGCTCCTTGCTCACATCCCACTGACCGTTTTCTGCATAATAGCCAGCTTTACGCAATACAGCATCAGCAATGTAATCCTTACGAGTCTTATTTGATTCAACAATAGCAGACATCATGTTCTGAGGTACATCCTGATAGTTTGCAAGAAGCTGCTTGGTGTCTTTGGGTAAGCAATAGCCACCATAACCGAATGATGGGTTATTGTAATGTGTGCCAATGCGTGGATCAAGACCTACTCCTTCAATGATGGCTCTTGAGTCGAGACCTTTTACTTCTGCGTAAGTATCAAGTTCGTTGAAGTAGCTTACACGGAGAGCGAGGTAAGTATTAGCAAAGAGTTTTACAGCCTCTGCCTCCTTCATACCCATAAAGAGAGTGTCGATGTTTTCTTTGATAGCACCTTCTTGCAAAAGAGCTGCAAAAGTCTTAGCTGCTTCAATCAACATATCAACATCTGTAACAGATTCGATTGCCTTGTTCTCAGCCTCGAACTCGGGCTTGTTGATGATCTTGGGATAACCAACGATTATACGGCTGGGGTAAAGGTTGTCGTAAAGTGCCTTGCTCTCACGAAGGAACTCTGGAGAGAATAGAAGATTAAACTTCTTAACTCCTTTCTGCGCATACTTCAAATAGAGGTTGCGAGTGTAGCCGACAGGGATGGTTGATTTGATGACCATAATAGCATCAGGATTAACCTCCAACACCAAGTCAATCACTTCCTCCACATGAGTAGTGTCGAAGTAGTTCTTTACTGGGTCATAATTGGTTGGTGCTGCGATTACCACAAAATCGGCATCAGCATAAGCTGACTTGCCGTCAAGTGTAGCTACAAGGTTCAAAGGCTTTTCAGCCAAATACTTTTCGATATAATCATCTTGGATAGGTGAAATCTTATTGTTTAGTTTTTCCACCTTTTCAGGAATTACGTCTACCGCTGTTACATGATGATGTTGAGATAGCAATGTAGCTATACTCAGTCCCACGTAGCCAGTACCGGCTACTGCGACTTTGATGTCTTTAAAATCACGCATATTTTTTGGATTTAGTTTTCTCAATATGATTATGTATTTTCACATTATATTATCTTGCTCACACTCACCCCATCAATAGCTCTCTGATAGATATCTTTTACCATTCCCATTGACGGAACAACAGATAGGTTGCAACGAGTAGCAATTCTTTTAAAGGCTCTCATCACATTCTGTCGCACCCTTTTCACCTCGCAATCCGCCATTTGCATATCTGTTGATTTGATGAAAGGGAATAAGAATTCTGAATCAGAGGGGTAGCGATCTGCGATTTCCTGCATGGCTGCATCCCATTGTACGGTTATACGTGGCAATCCTGGTATTTGTGAGATGTATGTTAATGTGAATCCTTTGATGTCGTTTTTTTTGATGTTTGCCAAATCTGTAAAACTGATGCCTCTGCCGTAGATGCAAAAGAAGAACATATCACGGGCAAAAGATTGTGGTATGGAATCAGACAGGTCGGCATAACGCATTCTACGTAATTCATCAACTGACAGCAATTCACGTTCTTTTTTAGCTGGCAAAGCGACTCTTACGCCTTTCAGTAATTTAAGTTTTGGAACAATTCCTTCTTTTACTGCAATATTATATACCGAACTGATTTGGTATAGATAGAGTCGAGTCGTTGATTGTTTACGCCCTTTGGTATTCAACCATTCCTCAAATTTTACCATAAGTTCTGGAGTCAATTCGTTTAATGACAATTCCTCTTTACCCAAGAAGTTGATAAAGCAACGGAGTGCCATCTCACGATTGTGAGCAGCCTCAAAGTGACCTTCTTCTTTGTCTTTTTCTATTTTTCGACGAGAATATGCGAAGAAATCGGTTTCCATTTTTACTTCTCTACGATGACTAATAAAAACTATTCAAACAGATAGCCGTAGTTGTTTTGCAACATCTCAAATTCTGTTTCGCAGCGATTATGCAGTTCTTTGTCGCTGTCCTTGAATATCTTTATAACTTTCTCTATCTCTTCCTTTACGGTTCTTCCAGCTTCAAAGATGGGGCTAAGCTCGTCTTTGAAATAGTCGATGAAAGGTGCATAGTAGTAGCCTATCTCTTCTAGCATAAAATAGAAGGTGTCATAGGCATCTTTCAGATCCAATTTCTTGTCTCTTACATCTGCAAGTGTCTGAAGACGGAGTATTTCTATGTTTTCCACCTGAGCTGATACCTCTTGTGCGGTCTTCACTTGATGAAAGTAACGGTCGATAAAGGCGTTGCGCTCATGTAGATTGCGCTTGTAGAACATCTCGCGCTCTTTTTTGTCTGCCTCGTTCTTATTTACTTCTTCAAAACGTTCGGCATGTACACCTGACAAGGCTACAGCCATTCCACCGACATCCATGACAAGCTTGCGGTCTCGGGCTATGCGGATTACATAACCTTCGAGCCCAGCATATTCACCAGTCACAATGCGAAGTAGGGTACGGTTCTTGGAATAATAGACAAAAGGACGAAGAAGAAAGCGGAGACGTTCTGGCTCGGTTTCTGCCACACGCATAAATGGCTCCATTTGGTTGCAGGGGATAGTGGCAACCTTTCCTGTACTACAATTTTTACAGAGTTTGTATGGTTTTATGTTTTTATCTAAGTAGTCTTGTAATATTTCTGGGTCACCTTGTAAGAATATCAGTCCACTTACCGAAGGTGTTTCCACTTCGCGCATTCCGCCTCTGTTCCTGTGACGGGGGACATATTTTATTGTCTTATGCACAAAATGGGTTACTCCATCTTTCTTTAGCTGTTCTTCTATCGACTTTACTTTTTGATTGTGTACAAAAAGATAACTCCATGACGTGCAGTTATCTTTATCGTCATTACTTGGAACCACTTCGGGAATGGATTCGTTTTTTTTCTCAGTCTCAGTTTCCTTGCTCACCTGCGAACACTTCTTTATCGCTGAACCAGTCATTTCGTCTGGCTCAGAAACGTGTGTGCCCTCTGGAAATCCTTTGCTCTCAGTTGCCTGAAAACTCTTTATTTCGTCGGCTGTAGACTGAGAAACCGTGCAATCCCGCTTCATAACCTCTCCGCTACTTTATGTCACTGCTGGCTGTCATCACCTGGGATGACGATGCCAATTTTACAATAACATTGTTCATAAAATCATACTATTAAACTGTATGTTTGTCCAGTTATGGGATTCAATGTTTCACAAATCAAATGTGCTGATTGTGCTGCATTTTCACCTCATAGTGGCTTTGTGTCTCTATCGGTTCATCCGTATTTTGTACGTCAAAATACGGATGAACCGAATTGAGACTGAAAATCAAGGTGTTTTATGGTGCTGATATGGCAGGTTTATTAAACATTCCTACGGAAAATCGCAAAATGGCGGAAGATTTTCGGGAGAAGATGATAATAAATGCAAGAAAAAATGTACCTTTGCAGCACGTTCCGTATTTTGACGTACAAAATACGGATGAGAGACATTCTTTTGTTAAACATTTCCTAATGTCATTTTCCCTTTGTTTTCATTGGCTACTTTTATGCGAAGAATGACATATTACTCTTTTATCCCAATTATACTAACTCATCTTACACAGCCTCAATTAGTCACTTGTTGGAAATCTTTTACATCAGATATTCTTTATTCTCATGATTTCTTTGTAACTTTGCGCTCAACGCAAATTATAATGGAAATATGACTGAATTGAATCGTATAAAGGCGGTTTTGGCGGAGAAAGGCATCATGGGAAAATGGCTTGCCAAAATGCTGGAGAAAGATCCTGCGACCGTTTCAAAATGGTGCAATAATCATGCACAACCAGATTTGTATACTTTGGCACATATTGCCAATGTATTAAATGTTGATATACACGACTTGATTTGCCATACCAAAACGACTGACTTATGACACGTGATGAATTAAAAGACAAAATACGCTGTGGCGAAACAAGCCATGTGCAATTCAAAAGGCAGTTTACTACACAAAAGCAGATTGCTGAAGAAATGGTAGCCTTTGCTAATTGTGAAGGAGGTGAGATTTTATTTGGTGTGGAAGATAAATCAGGAAATGTCATTGGCCTTGATTATGACACCATACAAAATGTTTCTCGCGAATTGGGAAATACTGCTAATGAACATATACGTCCTACGATATACATTCGAACTGAAGTTGTTGATTTGGATGGCAAACTGATTCTTGTTGCATCTATTCTCCGTGGAAGGAATAAACCTTATAAGGATTTGTCTGGAACGATTTGGGTAAAGCAAGGAGCAGACAAACGTCGTGTGACGGAAAACAGTGAAATTCTTGCCTTGTTCCAAGAGTCAGGCGAATTTCATCCTGATGAAATGGGCGTGTACGGAACATCTGATAAAGATATTGACACACTGGCACTTGATCGTTTCTTCGACAATGTGTATCATAAGCCAATGGCTGACTTCAATCTTCCCAAGGAGCGGTTACTTCGCAGTTTGCATATAACCGATGAAGATGGCAAACTTACTACAGCAGGGTTGCTCTTCTTTGGACAACACCCCCAACTCTTCAAACCGACTTTTGTTATAAAAGCCGTTTGGTTTTATGGTAATAATATTGCAGGTACCGAATATCGTGACAGTCGTGACATTGAAGGTACTATCCCCGAAATGTATGAACAAGGTATGATGTGGTTGAAGTCCTGTCTCCATCGGACACAAAGTGGACAATCTTTCAATTCTGTGGGAAAATTGGAAATTCCAGAGACGGTACTGGAGGAATTACTACAGAATGCTTTGGTTCATGCCGATTTGCTAAAGACTGCTGCAATTCGTCTTCTTGTGTTTGACGACCGTGTGGAGATTATCAATCCTGGCTGCATCATGGGTGGACATAGCATAGAGGAGGTGATGCTCGGCAATTCTTTTGCACGAAATCCTCTCATGGCAAATTTCTGCGCCAAGACAATGCCGTATCGCGGATTGGGGTCAGGCATTCCTCGAGTATTGTCAGAGGATAGCCATGTCAAATTTATAGATAGTAAAGATGGAAACCAGTTTACTGTTTGCATTTATCGTGTCCTTGCAGAAAAACACAATGAGACTGAAATCATCGGCTGTGATTTGGCAAGGAGTAATACGGAAAAAGCAAGGAGCGGTGATTCCTTGGCAAGGAGTGAAGACGAGAAAGCAAGGAGTATAGGTGAAAAGGCAGTAAGTAAAGAAGAATTACTCCTTGCCTTTTGTTCTGAACCGAGAAGCTTGTCTGAAATTAGTGAATTTCTTAAATTGAAGGAGAAGTATAAGATGAAGAAAAAACTTATAGACCCACTATTGGGCAAGTCTCTCCGCATGACAGAACCAAACTCTCCTAATAGCCCGACACAAAAATATGTTATTATTGGTAACGATGATTAGGACTGTCCTTATTCTTATCGTTATGTTGCCTTCTTTTTACTGGGATTTGTATTCAGTAAAAAGAAGGCAACATGCTATTTTTTGCTTATTTTCCGTATTATTTTCTTATTTGCCTCGTTGATTTTCGACACATCAATGGAGTTCAGATACACTTGCGTTGTCTTTATGGAGTTATGCCCCATGCCCTCGCTGATTATTGGAATGGGGATGTCCATGTCTCTCGCTATGCTTGCCCATGTATGCCGTGCGGTATATGTGGTGAGTGGCATTTTCAACCCTGTCATTTCACCTATCTTCTTCAAATTATAGTTGATGTTCTCCAACATACGATGATATTGTTTTTGTTCAGTTCCGTCATCTTGCTGAATAATAGGAAGAAGATAGGGACTGGCGGGATTTATTTGTTCGTATCGGTCGATTATTTCTTGCGCCTCTTTTACCCATTCCACCGTCAGATATTGGTTGGTCTTCTTGCGGCTATAAGCCAACATTTTATTTTTCAAGTCCTTCTTCCGCAGATAGGCGATGTCGACGAACGGCATTCCTCGCATATAGAAACTGAACATAAACACGTCACGGGCAAAGGCTATAGACGTACCTTCGGGCAATTGCAGCGTGGCTATGGCTCTCATCTCTTTTTCGCTGATTGCTCGTTTGGTGGTTTTGACGTATGACAGACGCACATGACTGAACAGATTGCTGTCTATCCTCACTCCTTCATCGGTTGCCTTATATAATAAGGTGCATAGTGTACGCAGATAGCAGCTTATACTGTTCTGCTTCAATCTTCTGTCTTTGAGCCATGCCTCATAACACTCCATCATGTCTGGAGTAAGTTCGTCAAAGGTCAAGTCCTTGCCTTCACGAAACTCTTTGAACCGCCGATAGGCATTAGAGTATGTCATGGCAGTCCCTTGCCGTTTCATCTGCTCTTTCTTCGCTACCTGTTCTTGTAGAAACATAAAGACGGTCTTTTGTGTCTTGGTTTTATTGAATGCATCGCACAGTTCATTTATAGTGACATTCTTATGCTGGTTTCCCATTTCCATGATAATGCTGTCCCATTGCTTCAACTCCCAATTTATCTGGTTCTGCATCTTTTCTAATTCTGCTTTTCGTTCGCTGTTTGGCTGAATCAGCACTTCGCCTGTCTTTTCCTCCCATTCACATGGGTATACATGATACCCAGTACTTATCCACTTCACTTTTCGCTTGTGTATCACCTGATAATACAGCGTTCCCTCTGTCTCGGGTACTGACGACGGACGGAATTTCAATTTTATTGTTGCCATTAAATGTTTGTTTTTACGGGTTATTACTACCTATAAATAAGGTCTTGTCCTAACTATATTGTCGGAACAAGACCTTATTTATGTTTTCCGAGTGACAGCACAGTTTTGCAAGCCCCAACTGTTTTTATTAGGTTTATCGTAGCATTTGTTTTCCGAGTGACAGCACAGTTTGCAAGTCCCAACGGTTTTTATTAGGTTTATCGCAGAATCTATTTTCCAAGTAGTGTTCACAGTTTGCAGATTCCAACGGTTTTTATTCTGTTTATCGCCGTATTTGTTTTCCGAGTGGCACAAAGTGCCACAGCTTTACATTCATATAAAGCAGTCGAGAGTTCACTCTCGTAAGGCTTTAGCTGGATGTAAAGCAAGTCGAAGACTCGGAAAACAGATACGGGGTTTATCTCGGTTTTTGTCTAAATCCCATCCAATAGCAGTTTTTTGTCATCCAACACCCACTGACCACTAAAAGGGCAAAGCCCCTCTCGGCACCCCATAATCCGTGCAACTCTCCATTCCCTCAATCTCTTTCCACGCCTCATGCAAATAAGCATTCACATCCTCAGGCAGTTTCCCTTCCTTCGCCAACTTCTCAAACTCCTCTGTCAAGTCTCTTATGGCATATTCTGGACTGTACATATCATCGAAATACTCCCAGTGCCTGTCTATCACAAAGTGTCTGCACATGGATTTCGTCAGTTGCAGGAACATCAATGCTGCCGCCTGGTATTTTTCAACGGCAAGCAACTTCTCGATATTCTTGTTCTCTTCCAACATCAGCTGCCAGATGCTATAACAGTCCCAATCCACATTTTTTCTGTTGAAGATTTTCTGTTCATAGTCCTTGTTCAATGGTATCAACGACTTGGCTTCTTTCTCTGCTTCCAGTATCTGTCGCTCTTTCTCCCGTCGCCTACGCTCAGTATCTTTTGCAGCTCTTTCTTCTTCGTCATTCATCTCTCGCTCGATCTTCACGGGCTCTCCTGTGATTTTTTTGCTTGGTGCCAACATCTGTATATTGTTCTGCACTCGTTTGAAATCATCAAACCGTGACAGATGTGTAAATATGTATGTGAAGACCTCTTCTCGCTTCTCCTCGTTGTTCCATGCTGCTACACTATCCACCAATGCAGCAAAGCTCGCATATATCAGTTTGCCGATACGTAGCTTGTACTCATTCAGATAGTCTCTAATGTCATCCCTATATATCAACAATGGCAGATGTTCGCACAATCCCATGGCAATGGCATACGCTGCGTCTGGCCGTCCTTTTGCCAACACTGCTGGTATCGATTTCTTCTCCCAACGCTCCAATAGTCGTAGCATATACATGAAGTCGTCTTTGTCATCAGGGAAGAAGGTCACCACTTGTTGGAAATACTTAGCGTATGCTTCCTCCAGGTCTATATACAATCCCTTGGGAACATAGTCTATCTTCGGACGTTCCATACAGCTTCTCCGTCTGCGCACCTCGGCTGCTTCATCCAGCTTTTTCTGATGGGCAAGTTGTTCTTCCTTGTCTCTACGAACTATATCCAACTCTTCTTGAAACTCTGCTGTCTGCATGGTCTCCGCACATAGCAGCTTGTCTATCTGCTTTGACAGGTATCTGCTCCATGCTTGATAATTACTTTCATCCACGCAATCGGGGCAGGGTATACCACTCATGCTCCATGTATTTTCAGACAGGTAGAAAATCATGCCATATCTTTTCTTTTTGCTCATATTCTAAGTTTTTATAAGGAATATGGGGTGATAGAATATCTGAAAGGGCTTAGACATAAACCATAAATATAACATCGTGTCAAACTGTTTTTATTCTGTTTACAACCGCATGTATTATCAATGCGCACTTTGCAAGTCCCAACGGTTTATCTCGGTTTATCGCTAGTTTGTTTTTCTGAGTGGCGTGTGCGCCACTACTGATGTGGGGCAGACGTTCCGTCGAGAGTTTACTCTCGTAAGGGAAGTGCGAACCACAGCAGTAAGCCGAAGGCTCAGAAAAACAGACTGGTGTTTTTACTCCGTTTTTGTCTAACCTTACTCAACAGCATTTTTTGTCAAAGCCCACTCAGCAGTAGGTTTGTATCTAAGTCCCTCTTGAATAACTCTCCACCAAATAGTCAAATCCAAACACAAACGTGTCTCTCTTTACATCCCCATACAAAAAATCCTCAAAACTGGTAAATGAAGACTGAAACATCTGCCCATACAGCATATTGATCGTGTTAATATGCCAAACCATAGCATTACTATATCGTTGCTCTGTACGCTTGTCTTTCATTACGAGTGTCAGAATATGACATACTGCCTCCAACAGATACTCATAATACGAGCAATGGCTCTCTCTATCTGGCTCAAAGTAATCCGCATCTTTACAGTGTAGCCTTGCAAGTCGTTCAAGAAGATAGAAAGCGTTTCCTGCCGCCTCTTCATTCTTGCTTTCTTCATATTGCTTCATAAAGACTTCAAGCAATGAAACATATGCCATAGCTGCCTTTTTACCATCATTCCACGTGTTCGGTTCTATCCAAACCTTGTCTATTTCCTCACGCATGGTTGGAGTGAACCCTATAAAACTGTAGTTCTTCCATGACTTCACCGTGCGCATAGCTGCAGGATATTTGTTAGGGTGATTACATTTGATGTCTTGCAGCATATGTCCAAGTGTTTCCGTCATACACTTGGCATGCATATATCGTTCGTCATCTGTCTCACTGGCTGCATAGTCACAACAGTCTGTGTACCATTCTTCATGCGGAAGGTCACTCTCCACTACATATTTACGGCGATCTATGGCTTCTGACCAATAGGTCAGATAGCGGATTAGTACGTCATGAGGCAATGTCTTCAGCTCTTCTACGACTTTCTGTATTTTCTTGTCTACAACTAAATCGTAATAATCGCCTTCGGCGTTGTAGACAAAATCAAATGAGTCTTTGTACATGTTTTTTATTCTGTTGTTTATGCTTCTTTGTGCAAAGAAGATGATGGTTACTCGTCTCTATTGTAATCTCGAAAATCAACTTCAGATATGCTGGTCTGCTGTCATAATCAATATTTCATTCTATTTATCAAACATCTGAAATTCTGATATATTTCAGTTTCCGACATATTAAGATATTCTAATGTGTTTCTTATATTATATTGTTTATTGTAAGGCGCATCACTCTCTGTAAGAATTCTTTCTTTAGGTATTGTTGATAATATTCTCCTTCCATTAGTCGATTTCGTCATGGCTTCGTTTACGGAGAAATAATATCCTGCTGAGACGATTTTTGTTATCAACGATATGCTTCCTGAATACCAATGAAAAACAACGTTTGGTATTCTGTATTCTAAAAGTAATGCAAGTAACTCTTTCTCTGCTTTTCGAGAGTGTACACTTACAAGCTTATGCGTATCACCGGATATTTTAGAAAGGATATGTCTCAAACTTTTTATTTGAATGTCTTTCGAGTTTGAATATGCAGAAGAAAAATCCAACCCTATTTCTCCTATGTATGAAGTGGAATTAACGAGACTGTCAAATATAAGCAATTCATGCTGTGATATGGCTGCCAACTGTGGATGAAAACCTAATGACAAGCGTATGTGTTTATATCCCACGACATGTTCTTTTCCTATTCTATAATGACTTGGCAGATTTGTCATTCCTATAATTATGTCACCTTGATTTTCAGCCTTGCTAATATATTCTGCAGGATTTTCCATCATATCATAATGGCAATGTGTATCTATTGTCATACGATACCTGCTTTACCTTTGATTTCGGGAGTTCCTTTCCTTGCAATCCAATCTTTTACTTGCAGATATGAATGTAACGCTAACGACACATAATCATCGAGATCCTGCTTGCTACGTATTCCATTCATAAAGAGTTCTCTTCGGATGATATTTGCATCCATTCGGTTCTTTATAAAAAACAATAAGGCATTGAAATCATGGTTTCTTTTCTGTTTATGAATATTCAAATTGTACTTGGTTCCATGCATGACATCGGTTCCAACATATTCTGCTGAATCCAATCCTATAATATCTAAAGAAACTCTTCTATACAAACATGGCAGACACATTCCGCAATGAGTAATTTTTTTATTGCGTATAACGTCACCTGGTTTATCCCAATGACTATTATGCCCTCTTTTTGCACAAGAACATGATTTTGAGTATAATTGTCTTAATATTACACTCTTATTCACATCAACGTCACAGTCTTTCATCATGTCTGCTTTTGATTTCAATCTGTATGGATTATAAAAAGTATTGTTGATACCGACCAATTGAAGTGCTTCTTGTATTCGTTTTATGAATGTGGGATGAGTCGTCCTTGTACTGCAAGCACTTCTACGTCCGCTATCCAAAGGTATATTTATTGATATTGTTCCATTTTCGGGTACTATTAGTGGGGTGTTTGGTGATATTTTATGAGCTACGTATATTCCAGCGGCAAAAAACAACAATGACCTTGAACGAAATGTGCTTTCAGATGGAGTTCTCTTTACATTCCATGACTTAGGTTTTAGACCTGCATTTAGAAGCACTTGCTCAAATTTGTTTTGAAAAATGTTGTTTTCTCTGCAATATCCTAAAATGCTTTTTTGGTCGCTATGTTCTTTACCCAATTCCATATGAGAAACAAGCAGTATCTTTTTGTTGGCAGACAACGTATTTGTTTCATCAATAAAACCGATTAATGAGTCTAAACCACCAGAGAATAAAGCAACTTTTTCAAACTCTTGCAGGTCGTAATCTCTAATATTTTTTGTCGGATGATAATCATAAGGATTTGCTTGAACGAAATGTATGTTCCAATTGTCTCCAGTAAGAAAACTTATGGCTCTATTAAATGCTTCGCGTCCATGATTCATCATGGCAAGATTGATAACAGGAATATCCAACAATACTAAATCTCGTTTCCATCCATCATCAGAATATGACAGACGATGGACAGCTCTATCCACATTATATACAATCATGGCTAATACAAGAAAGTCAAAAGCAACAGATGTGGTGTCCCGCGAGAACTCCCATAGTTGTTTGGGGTCGAATTTTGTATCAACTGAGCGAATTTGTCCGTCAATTCCTCGGAAAGAAATAGTAAAGGTTCCAAATACTTCACTTATTCTTGACGGCGTATAATTGATGCTTATTCTTGTTTCCATATATCTAAAATTTCGGATGTTAATGAATCAAGATAATCTTTTCCGTCTTGGCTGTTGAAGTCGATTTGAGTCATTTCTTTGCTCAACTTCTCGTCCAATTCGTTATTCAACCATCCTCTGATCTCTCTCTTTATATCCTCAGGATTGCTACCTTTATCAAATATGTGACTTTGAAACAATTCCGCCGAGTATTCCAATATATACTCCACCTCAAAGGTTATAATCCATTCACAAATATCATCTTCATTTGCATTTTGAAGTCTTTCTTCAATTTCTTGTCCATCTTTGCAATCCGACAAAATATCATTCAGCACTTTATCCATAGCATAGGTTGCTGCTGCATCATCCATCGTGGAATCATTGTCTCCAATAATTTCATTCAGCAGTAACTCCTTAAAATCTTGTGGCGTTTTTGGCTTTTGTGCATCAGGTAAGTTGTCAACTCCCAAACTTGCTATAAGTCCATATTGCTTGACACCATTTAGGACGGCTGTCAATCTTGTAACAGCTCGTCCTCCTGCACGACCAAACAAACTGCCTCTACGACCTCCATGTCCACCGTTTCCACCGCCTCGATACAACCCATTACCAAGTGCCGTACCAAAGTTTCCTATAAATTTTGCATTTGTCGCAGATTTATTTCCTGTCCCATTTGCAATGCTCGTCATGGCACGTTTAGTGGCTGTCCAGTTGGGAGTCGATTTTAAATTATGAGATTGTGATGTACCCATGTTTATTGTCTTTGATTTCTTCGTTCTATAGCCCTTGACAAAGGTTTTGCTTTGGGCAATGCATCTATATAGTTACGTATTTCCTCACTTGAAGACTGCATCCTAACAAAAAACACATCTGCTTTTGCATCAATATTTTCTGTTCGTATATTGCTGAATAATAATTTAATTCTGTCAATGTTATTACTTAACAATAAATTGTTATCGTCGCAATTCAGTATTCTCCAACAATTCTCTGATTTCGGATCTTTTCTTAGATTATCGTTTATCAAATGGATAATCATGTCTTTTTCCGAATCGTCACAAGCATTAATAATTCCTGGCAATCCCCGTTTCATCGTAACAATCGTTTGCAAGGTACACAATCTTTGAAACAGCAACATGACTTTACTCGTGACCAACGAGGCTATTGGTTTTTCATTCTTCAATGCATCGCGTGCTACCCAGAAGTAATTTTGCAGATTTATATCTTTCAGTGACGGTTCTGAACTTAGCCATTGCTTCAAGTAGTCTGACGACCAGTTGTCTTTCCATTGTGGGTTTTGGATTCCCTCTTCTGTTTTTGCTTCTTGTTCTACGTCTCCCAATGACAAAACACCTCCATTCGCATTTTGAAGTTTATAAAGTTCTTCAAATCGGGAATTATACAGTGTATTGTATTCCAGTACCATAATTTTGGTTAGCACATCGGGACGAATATCCCTAAATCCTGCTACATCTGCTAACTCTTGGCGTACATATAAAGTATTCAAAAATCGTTTGAGTTGCCTTGGATTTCCGTTTAAGAATTGCTTAATGATAGGGACAATTGGCAAACGATATTCTACAGCATAAAAATCAATATTTTGATTTTCTGGAATATTTGCCTTTATGTCATCTATATTGTATTTGGAATGCTTGTCTGTTTTTCTGAACTCTAAATATTTCTGATGAATTTGGTTGAAATGAATCTCATTCAAATGATTTTTGCATAGAAGAAGCGTAATGTAAGTCTCTTGTTCATTGTCGGACAAACGTGGCAGTTTATATGGCAATTGAATAAGTTTCTCCAAATAGTCAGAAAATGGACTGGATATATCCTCTTTCTTCATCTGAATTGGATAATGCTGACTTATGGCATATTCAATGATACGTTCATCCGCACCAATGACAAAAGCTGTTTTCTTTACATTCACAAATAATTTAACGGCCTCCAAGCAACCGATAATTCTTTTTGGATCACATCTATCTAAATCGTCAACATAGACAATAACGGCTTTATATCCCATGTCATTAACCAAATCCTCGAAAAGTTCTCTGAAAGTGGCAATGAATTTTGAAGTATTACCTTTGGTTACATCTTCAAGTAGGTTGTTATATTTATCCTTTCCCGTTATCTTATCTATGTCATCCTTTTTAGGTAGCCATTTCTTCAACCAACCAGGAGTAAGGTTGTCATATGCTTTTTTAAGAATGAAGATACCAACTTTCAGAAAGTTTATTCTTGCAAGTAAATCGTCTGCTCGCTCAAATACATCTTTCCGTGTGTTAATGTCTTTGTCTAGTGCTTCCAATATACTTTCTATCATTGTCAGCTTGGTGGAGTCATAACTCTCAAATTGCCAACTGTTGAAATAAACTTGGAGTATGATGCTATGCTGCTCATTTTGTTGTGACTTCTCCCATTCTTGTAGCGACTGCTGAAGCAATAACATCAAACTGCTTTTTCCAGATCCCCAATTACCAAACACTCCAATTGAGATAGGCAACATGGCATCATTCAATATTATCTTTCTGAGCAAGTCTGCATGAACTTGATATCCTAATAAATCTTGCGTTGTTTCATTGTCTGACCACATAATAACAGAATCTATTTGTGAGATGGAATATTTATGATAATGTGACGTTTGGACTATGGATTAAGCACGGTTTTCAAGAACTCATCCCGTCTTTTCTCCCATATATTGCCATTTTTGGACGGCAAGTTAAAAATTTGACATATATGTTCTTTAAAATCATTCAATAGACTCTTAGCGTCATCATTGTCAACCTTTATCGATATTTTGTCATTGGGTTTTATCGCCCCATCCATATCTTTAAAATCAAAATCTTTAGTCAAGAAAGAGCAGAAATCAGTTTTCATTACCCATGCTGCTCCCATTTCATTAAGTGAAGCGTTGCTGCTGTAAAAATTTTTAGAATGAATGAAGATGACGTACAAGTTGTAATTCTTAAATTGTTCTTGGAGTGTATCATATATGTCATTATTAAAACCTATTCCATACCCTTGAACAGAACTGCAAAACAATGTACTATCATCTAAGCCTATAAATTCCAGTAACCGAACTAATGCTTCCACAAAATATTTATCCTTGCTGGAATGACTTATGAAAACTTTTAGATGCTTTTGATTTTCCATTTTTTTATTTGATTCCATTTCGTTATTTTCCATTCTTGAAAGGAGTATTGCATAAGAAGAACTTATATCGTAATAATTATCTTGAAGCGTATAACCGTTACCTTTATTGTTTACATTTCGGAACTTAACTACATCTGGGTCATTATTTCCAAATTTATTAACAAACATAACACACGCATTGTTATACCAATCATGGTATGCTGTTATTGTCTCTTGATCATTAGGGGCTTTATGTAACTTTTCAAGATAGTCAGCCAAAAGTTGTTGTGACTGTTTTTTACATTCTGTAGCTGTCATATTTTTTATTTTATTTTGACTACTGTATATTTGATTCCAAAATATGTATGCAACATTTTCCCGTTTCGACAGAAGCTGTTGATACCTAATATTCACTTCTTTTAGTTTTTGAGGATGGGTATATGTATAAATGCCTTTTACCTTTGGTAGCGATGCCTGCGGTATGACTATTGTTTGTAACGGATTGTTTCCGAACCATAAATATTCTAAGTTTGATAAATCACCATACAACTCAATCGTTTTTATATCATTATTGCTCACATTGAGTCTTTTAAGATTTTCCCAATCATTGAGTCTGACTTTTTTAAGCTCGTTTCCTATCAAAATAAGTTGTTCTATTTTGGATGCAATGATTTCCCTTGGAATTGATAATATCGAATTATAACTTAGATTCAATATTCTTAAATTGGGTAACTTAATCAGTTGATAATTTATAACAGACAACTTGTTATTTGACAGGTCAAACAATCTGAGCCTTTTTAGAGCCTTTATTTTAGAAGGAATTTTTCCTATATTGTTTTCATGTAAAATCAATTTTCTGAGATTCCTACATTGATACACATATTCAGGTATTTCTTCTAATTCTTGCCCAGATAAATCCAATTTCGTTATTTTCAGTAAGTTTCTTCCTGTTTCAGACATTTTTTAGGTATTTTATTTGTAACTTTGTATTCGGTCGGCTATGGGAGGTAGCGACCTTAAACAGACTCTTGAATAACTTAGGGTGGACGTTATGAAGGCCAGAAAACCTGTACTTCGCTCGCAGGGGGAAGAACCAACTGCATCAACGGGCAACCAAGTGGATAAAGAGTGGGCTTTATTGCCAGACTCCTCTTGGCTCGCCACACTATATCAAATGGTGTGGCGAGTATCATTTTCTTAGGATGCCCCAACAATCGAGTATTCGTTGCGATGATTTATTCATACATTCATGTCCTTCATCACTCGCTCCACCTCTTCCAAAGGTACATTCAACATACGCGACACATAAAGCGGAGTAATAACATCCATGCTTCCTGATTGGCGTTCCATGCCAATCAGATACTCGATGTTCTTTTTCAAATCGCCAAGACTGTTTGAGAATGTAGTTGAAGCCTGTTCCTTGTTTTCCGCTTCCTTTGCTTTGAATGCATCAAACGTCTCACTACCGTCTTCACCATATTTTCCGTCCTTAGCTTCGTATATAACCGATGGTTCCAGTACTTCCACTGTGTGCCATGCACCTTGTGGCACAACACAACCATAATTACCTACGGTGGGGTCAAGATGAATACGTTCTATCTCCTTTCCGTTTTCATCACAGATAACCTCCACAATCTTACCGCACAAGAGAAAAACATTCTCCGTACTTTGTGGGTGTCTGTGGATAGGGACAACTGTTCCTGGCAACAGGGCATTCAGCATACGCTGCGAATTATCATTGGCAGATGTGCGCAAGTCATAGTTTTGGCGCAATCGAGGATTAACAACAGCTTGCTCAAAGAGCTTACCTAAAAATTCTTTATTAATTTCCATAATTGTTGTAAACGAACAAAACATGAACCCCATAAATTATACGAAAGACGTTCATATAACCTATGAAATTCATGTCTTGAAATTTGTAAATGTTATTTCTTTAGTGAATTAAGGTATTCCTCATGCAAGTGATAGTATTTCTTCATGAACAATACATAGACGATAGCCAATACAGCTAATGCTCCAATCAAATACATCCAATGGCAAAGCGCAGTATTAGGACATAGATAAACAAATCCCAATGATACAGCCAACTGCATAGCCATATACAACAGCGTTACTTTTACATGCCCAATCTTCAGTTCGTTTGCCATTATCTGGTAAGCATGCTTTCTATGTGCCTCACCTAAATTCTCATGCAACATAATACGATGTATGATTGTCAAACAACCATCCACACCATATACCAATAAGAATATCAGCCATGTTATATCTTCAGTCTTGATAATAACATTACCTAACAGGAACAACATAATGAATGCTATACCTATTGATCCGACATCGCCAGCAAAGCACTTAGCCTTACCCTTCGGTCGGAAATTGAATATACAAAACACTATTGCTGCAATAATCGTTGTAAAGATTAGCGATTGTGCCACAAACTTATCGTTTGCATTTAATGCAGCTAATGGAAGTAAAACAGCTAATGAATATCCAGCTGTTATTCCATTTATTCCGTCCATAAAGTTTATTACGTTTGTTGCTCCTACATAAACGATTAGTGCTACCAACACAATCCACCACATATCCCAATGCAGAATATCCAACTGATAGAAAGCCATGGCTGCTGCAGCAAACTGTGCTACCAGTCTCACAGAATCGGGCAACGAACGAATATCGTCCACAAAGCTCACACCTGCTATAAGTGTCACACCTGCAAGGAACAATGGATATTCAAATCCAAAGAATGCGCTCCATACCCATGCTCCAATTAGGAAGATAATGCCACCGCCTCTTAACACTATCGTTGAATGAGATGACCTTTGGTTTGGCTTGTCAATTATGTTATACTTATCCGCAATACGGAAATAAATAAGTTCTGCCAGAAGTAGCAGGACGAAAATAAAGATATAATTAATCATCGCTTGTTGTTTTATCTAATGAAAATCTCACATTGTCACTTATTCATTGAGTGATTGGTTTTAAAGCCATTGTTGATGTTTTCTATATTTCTATTCTGCGACAAAATCATAATCACAATTTTACAATTTCGTTTACATAAACAATAGACTCGGGCTTAACCAATTCTCCTGAAGGCATTAGCTTCAAGAAATAACCGTCAGGAACATTGTATTTTGATATATGCTTATTACCGTCATTACTTACCACAACATTCTCCGTGCTCTCTAATAATTCAACCAATTGCATTTGAGTGCAAATGCAATTTCCACTTGCATCAAAAAAGAGATTCTCTTTTTTCATATTACATGCTAAATTCACCTGATGAGACTGTGAATATTCAGCTTGTATCTGTTTTTCTACTTCACTCGAGAATTTCATTCCATAATCTTCACTCTTAATGCATTGTTTAATCAATTCATGTTCATTATAGAATTTACATTCGTGTTTTACAAAGTCGTTTAATGCGATAATAAAACTTGTATTCCCATATCTTTTATCAGACATTTTTATCAGCTGACACATGGTATTTTGAAAGAGTTTAACCACACAATACAGCTTATCATCATGATTCATAAGAATCAGTATATGCCTGTCTGTATTGTCATAGTCTATATAATCCTCTAAGAATTTTACACCAGATTGAAAAATGCCATCGCCTTCAAATGCCACTTCGTCTAAACGGTCAATTGCTGCATTGTGCAATATGTCAGAATATAACAAAGCCATAGAGTCCTTGTAGTAATCAGGATACTTATCAACAGCAAATTCATATGCAATTTTGAGTAAACCAATCTTATAATTCTTTATGTCAATTGAAGTTTTCATCTTAACCCAAGGCATTGATATACTTTGTATATTTTTCTCAGTCTCCAATCTGTGCGTTTCAGGGCTAATCCCCAATTTCTTCATAACCTTACGTTTCATACCTTCTATCAGTTTTTCGTCCTTAGCATCCACTGTTATAGAAAATGTTTTTCCGTCGGGCGATATTTCAGGCGATTTTGGTAAAATTCTTACGTCAAGTTTACCAGATTTATCTTCTTCCGTTCTAACCTTAGTTCCATCTTCCAAAAAGCCATCTCCAGTTAGCGGATTGGGAATTTTATTGGTTTTTCCAGCAAGTCGTTTATTATGACGTGCACCAATTATCAGCCAGTGTTTAAGAAGGTAAGAGTCTACGCAATTTCCAAGGTTCGAATTACAATCTTTGCACACATTGTAGATATGATAATATCCACCGATGGCATCAGGAATCACATGTTCGTCAGATAATTCAACTTCGTCACGATGACAGATTATACAATGTCCTTTTTTCATTACGCATTATTTATTCATTATTCGTTTAACAGCTAACTGCCATAGCAGATCTGTCATATTTTCTTTATACACCATCTTATATTTCCATTTATTCCGCAATAAAAGCATGGATTTGTTATAGCAGTAGGCTATAAAAGCCTTTGTTTCTTTTATTGATGGTGGATTTTCTACAATAATTTTTGTATCTGTAAAAATCTCATTCAAAACCTTGTTTGCCATATCAACATTGGATGTATATCCAACAAAACAATCTGGTGAAATATTAAAATACTTTACACATATTGTAGCTATAGCATTATAGAATGGCATCATTCCTTCATTTTTCAATACATGTAAAACATATTGCCAATCAATTTTAGGTCTGCTACTGAAGAACACACAAATATCAACAATTTGTCTTAACATTATTTTGCCAAAAACAAAATCACCTCCTGTATGACGAATTAAATGTATTGCATTAAGAGTAGCACATGGCCTGAAAAGTGTTTGTCCTCCAAGTTCAATGTAATCTTGTGATTGTTGCAGTAGTTCTTGAAATATTTTTTCAAACCGCAGATTTGATTTATGTATTTCTACATCAAACAACGACCGATGATTTTCAATCATAATTCCATCTATTTTGAAAGTGGAATGATGATAATTATCGCGGTATATCTTTACTCCAACCTTTTGCAATATCCCATCAGATTTATCTATGTCTCCATATAAATAAATATCAATATCACCACAAGTTCTATGAGAGGGTATTGGATAATACAATGACATACCATAACCTTTTAGGACCAAAGTTCTTATGTTATGTTTATCATAAAAATGCGCTAATTTAGACAATACATTTTTTTGTCTTTCATATAATTTCTCCAAATTTAAAACACAGCCCAAAAGATGAAGCTTATATTCTTTAGGTATCAGATTGTTACATCCAATATTTTCTTTTATTAATCGCTCAAAACCATCGAAAGCTAAACCCAATACCCCATGTTTTTTAGACAAAGTAAAAACATCAGTCCATTCGACATCGTTTGAAATGTCAAACTTGTCTGTTATATTCAAGCCATAGGCTACCAAACCCATTAAAACATGGTACGTTTTTTTCATAATGACTTTAAAAAACAGTATATTTGATTGGCTACATATTCTGCTTTATATTCATCAACATTCATACTTGATAGTTTCATATAAAGCGATCTATCATTCATTAGTGATATGATTTTGTTTGTCATAGCGTCACAATCATTAAGTGGTACAAGGAAACCATTCACACCATCCTTTATTATAGCACGATGTCCTCTGTTTGAAACAGCGACAACAGGTAAATGGCAGTATTGAGCTTCTACTAAGTTGATACCAAACCCCTCACGAATGCTGGAGGCTACACATATATCAGATGCCACCATCAATTGTCCAATATCGCTACGCCATCCCAGAAACTTCACATAGTCATGAAGACCTAATTTATCTGCAATCTTTTGATATTCTCCATGTTGATGATTCGGACCAGGCAACAAAAGATAAACATCCTTACCTCTCTCACGCAACTGTTTCAACACGTGTATAAGCATTTGTTGATTTTTGTTTTTCAAAATTTCTGCTACATATATCAATACAGTTGCATCTTTAGGTATATGCAGGTCTTCTCTGTATTTTTCTCTGACTTTGTTTTTGTCAGAAATATCAAGTCTGTCAAAGTTTACCCCAATACCATGTATCATTTCTACTTTCATTTCATGGTTAAATTTCTGTTTTACCAATTCATAATCTTCAGGATTAATGGTTATGAACATATCAGTAAATTTTGCCATCCATTTCTCCATAGGATAAAAAAGTAACCAATTCAGCAATGGTGCTCCTTTAAAGAAATGCAGTCCATGTGCACAATAAACAACTTTCAAACCTTGTTTTCGAAATGAACGTGCTGCTATTCTTGCAACAAGTCCTCCAACCGGAGTGTGACAATAAATAATGTCATAATGATTTTGGGCTATCAAGTTCTTTAATTCCTTAATCCCCTTGAATGTTTTCGGAGTAAACGGTGAGCGTTTCCAACTCATATTATAGATATTGTCACCAGCTTTTATTTCGGCATCAACAGAGCAAGCTATGTCCACTTGCCATCCTTTGCTCTGTAAATATTTAATAGTTGGAATGTGGAACTTGTTCACATGTTCCTTGGCTACATTTGCCACTAATAATACTTTTTTCATTCTTAATATTTTTTATTTTGACCACCATTGGCCTTCATTGAAAAATCTTACAAAATCAAAATCGTCAATATATCTTAGTCCTGTAAAAGAGCCTTTGAATGTAGTTAACGCTTCAACTGAATGCCATGCACCGTTTTCGGTTGACAATGCAGTATTTGGAATAAAATATGCCGATTTTAATTGATGCATGGGCTTATTTACAAACACCACTTTATTTTTGTATGGTAGTTTGTCAAAAGCCTCCACATCTTGTTGGGTTGCACCATCACGCATAGCCATCATGAAGAACACATTATCCCAATGAATACGTTTTTTTCGTTCATTCCATTTTTGCTTCACTTCTTCAAATGATTTATAGTGTACACAATAAAGTGTAATGTCATCAAGTCGAACTACGGGGTAATTTTTTTCGGTTTGTTCTACTTGACTCATTTCTACATTTAAATAATAGTTGATATTTGTACAGAATTTCACGAAATCATCACCTTCCATATAGAGATTTATTGTTGGTGATAGAAATTTTAATCCCAACTCATGATACAAAATCCCTGCTGTATAGTTTGAAGCTATTATCGTAAAGTCTTTATTCACAAGTCTTTTCCTATCTCGCTTATTTTTAGGAACACGCAATAATTTACGTAAATTCTTTTTTACCCCCCCCAATGAAGTTTTTAATATACTCATAACTTTATCCTTGATTTCTTTGAAATAATTTTTGAATACATAACAGAGAAGTGTTATTATCATTATTGAAATAACAAATCCCCAATCGCCAGCATATATGATTAAAATTCCTTCCGCTAACACAAGAGAAGATGCCAATGCCAACATTTTTTTGTCAATAGAAAATGAAAAGAAATGTTGCACATCAAAATATCTGATTACAAAAATTGCTCCCCAACTCAACATTGTTGCTACAGCTGCACCCATTACGCCAATATGAGGAATAAGCCAATAGTTCAATGCCACATTAAGAAATGCTCCTAATAGTGTTGTAATCATCACATTAATATTCTTTTTGGCTGCCGCATAAATGCCAGCATAAAAAGCTGCAATGCTCGAAAATACAGTACTTAGTATTAGAAAAGGAGTATATCTCCATGCAATTTCAAATTCCTGACTAACATAAAGATGCATAAATGGTTGTACGATAGCAATCAACAAAGACGAAAAAAACAGCAATACAAAAGCATAACGGTTGAATGTGGTAGAATAAAACTGTTTGTTCTGTTCACTGTCAAATTCCACAACGGCTGATATTATCCATGCTTGACAAAATACGCCAGTGAACGTGCTTATGAATAATGGTATCTTTGAAGCAACAGAATAAATGCCGACATCAGAATCTGTCATGAAATATGAAATCATGAAGCGATTTGAAGAGTTGGCAATCCACCATGACAGCCCGTTTATTATCATAGGAAGTGAGTAAATCGCTATCTCCTTCAATAATTTATAATCTGTCTTTATGCTAAACACCCCTTTAAAAGGGGTTCCTGCTACAATCAAAAACAATGCAGACAAAACGTTTGCTACAATATTTGCCCAGAAATATCCCTCAATACCCATTTTTAATGGTACAAGGAATATAAAACTACATATACATAGTTCAAATGTATATAAAATACTGTCTATAGCAAATAGCTTATTTTTATCATATATCTTTAGATTAATGGCAAATGTATCACGGTAAATTCTTGCAGTCATAATTGCAAGGAAGAAGAAGAGCCATCTATTGATTGTACGTTCAAGTTGAAACAAAGGTATCAAAATGAATGATAACAGAGTTCCTATAAATGTCAATATTAACGCACATCTTTTTACTTGCTCTTTGCTCAAGTTTTTATCTAAGCCAAAACGTAATAGTCCATCGGCTATTGACATAGAAAAGAGTGGCTGTAATAGTCCTGCTGCTGTTAGAACAAGCTCTGTTACGCCAAACTCTTCTGTCGTTAACGTATACGTATATAATGGAACAAGAAAGAATTGGATGAATTTTGATCCAATACTTCCTATCATAAATACAAACGTATTATTTAATAGTGTCTTATTTCTACTCGAAGACATTTTTGTTTACATTTTCAGATAATTTTATCCAATGATCTAAGTTGGAATGAATGATATGTTATCTGCCTAAATTCTTGGCAACACATAAAGGTCGGTTAATCGTTTTTACCACTCGTGTTAATGAATTTATTTACGAGTTGCTTCCAACGTACCTTAGCTGCCTTTTTCTTCTCAATAAAGAACACATCATAGAATAATTTATCCTTGCTGTATTTCTTAATAACATTTTTGTCTATCTCTCCATTCTTTGGTACAAATCCATTCGGCACTATCAAGTATTCTTTGGCATCCAAAGGAACATTTACCGCCATGCGTCTTCTCTTAAAATGCACATACAAATACTCTTTTTTAAGAATCTCTCTATTTACTATTGAATAACCGTATGTTTTACCATTTTCCCAACTAAAGATAAGAGGAACTTTCTTATTGTATTTCAACTTCGTAAGATCGTCATTCCATTTTCCCAATCTGAATGCATAAAACAAGCCTTGAATGTCTGCAAAGTACTCGTCCATTCTGCCTATCGGGTATTTGTTGTGCATATAGATACGAGTGATGCTTCCACTTGCTATTTCCTCAAAATTGAAGAATTCACTTGACGAGAATATGTGTTTATAAGTAAGATTTGAATCTGATTTCTCCATAAAGCGGCGGTTCACCTCGGGTGTATTTTTGTAAATACACATGTGTCCGAACACCATCAGTTTGTCATATTTTTCCAATAATTCGTCCGTGACAAATTTTCTTATATCGCCGTATATCTCGTCTGCCACATCGATATGTCCCCAAGCGTCATATCCCTTCAAAAGTGTATCTTCGTATAGGTAACCATATAACGGTTTGAAATCTCCCAATTTGTATGTTCCTTCTAATGAGATAGGGAAATCAAACTTCTTTTGATATTCCACCTTCAGATCTGCCAACGTTGTATAGATCACTTTGACATTTTCGGGATAATCAAATGCTCGTTTGTCGTCTGTTATCAGGAACCATGTGATATCTTTGTTAAAAGCACATGAGTTAAGCCATAGTTGGCAATGTTTGGGTAATGTGCCGAAATATGGACAAATAAATGCGATTTTCTTCATTTTTCTTATTTTTTGTCTTGTTTAATATTTTCTATAAGTTTTTCTAATTGCAACACCTTAGCATCTACGTTGAAATGTTCTAAGGCGAAAGCATGACCTTTATCTGAATATTCTTTTCTTAGTCCTTCATTGGTTATTAAACGATTCAACAGTTTGAGTCGTTCTTTTTCGTCATCTCCCACTGCTCCTCCAATTAGGTGTTTTACTATTCCTACATTAGATGATACAAAAGGTACACCCGAGGCCATAGCTTCTGTTAAGGAAATTGGGAAAGCTTCCCGGGAACTCGTCATAAGGAATATATCTGCTTGCTTGATATATTCACAAGTCATAGGGCGATCTACGCCATAAAGTAGTTGAACTTGTTTTTCACCTTCCTTTAATCCCAATTCTTTTCGTCTTTTTGCATCATATTCTACTAACGAATCATAGTATGCATTACGATTAGAACCAATCAACACTAACCCCCAGTCATTACCTGCCATGGAATCATAAAATAGTTTTATACACTCTTTTTGGTTCTTATGGTCGTTATAATTTGATACATTTATAATGTAATGTTTTGGGAAATTCTTCGGCTTATCGCCTTTTGATTCAAAAAACACATTGTCAGCGGCATTTTCGAATATATGCGATTCTATTCCATACCATTCTTTAAACAAGCGGTAACTATAGTCTTGCTTATGAAGCTGGGTTACAGCATCGTATGCCTTGAATATATCTGCGTTCTTTCTGTAATAACTTTTCCACCTGTAATTTGCCCAAAGTTTTTTCGCAAGTGCCGACACGCTTTGTTTGTCTGTGTCATGTATTTCAAAATCCCAAATGGAATGTATATAGAGTACCTTGGGGATTGTGATTTTATCGAATATTGGAAATAACCAGTCTGTGAGTGCTGTTTGTGTTCCAACATTTATCATCACATCATAGTCTTGCTGACGACTGATGATATATTGCTGATACCCAACCTTGTCACCCTTATGGAATGTGTGAACCGTTTTTGCTTCCCAACGTATAATGTTTACTCCATTATGCGTTTCGCTTTTAACAGTCGTGCGGTCTGGATACATATAGGTCAACACATCCACTTGATGACCACGCTTAACAAGACCCTCGGCCAAATACTCCGTAACGAACTGCACACCATCCTTATTAGGATAATAGGTGTGAACTGTAAATAATATCTTCATTTTCCACTAATATCTTAGTTTGGTTATTATATGAGCTATAAATGGTTTCATTAAAAAAGGCCATGCCCACCACATTACTCCCATTGTTTTATAGCCATGCATTCTAATTTTAAATTCACCTACACGTGCCTTCAATGTTCTGCGTTTGATGTTATTGTTGTCCATGAGGTAGCGGTATACTGGTTGTTGCAAATTTGCTCCTTTATATCCTGCACCATACATTCGCATAAAGAGGTCGTAGTCCTGTCCACGCATAGTGTCTTTACACACTCTATAACCGCCTACAGCCTTGATGTCCTTTGCACGAAACATGGTAGCGGGATGTACAAACTGTGTTTGATAAACAAGATATCTGATAGTTGGATATTCTGGATGCATCAAACGTCCTATCATTTTTTTTCCATCCCAAAGATCAACACAAGATGAAATAAAACTAACGTCAGCATGTTCTTCCAAAAACTTCACTTGCTTTTCAAACCTGTCAGGATAGCAATAGTCGTCATCATCCATACGTGCTATATATTCTCCTGTACAACACTCCAAACAATGGTTCAATGTGTAAGGCAAACCTTTATTACCATTATTTTGTATTACCTTAAACCGATTGTCACTCTCTTCGTATTTCTTCAACAGCTCATATGAGCCATCCGAAGATCCATCATCACATATCACAAACTCCCAGTTTGTGTATGTTTGTTCCACAATGCTCTTTATGGCTTCATTGAAGCGATGAGCACCATTATGAACACCCATTATTATTGAAATCTTTTTCATATTCTATTTCCTGTTACAAAAACAAATGTTTTTTCTGATTTTCTTTTCCAATATTTAGCAATCCATATACAAGTACAAATTGCTAATACCACAGATGAAGTAAATACCACTGATTCGCTTATAGATGTAGGTAATGTTATCTTACATATAAGTAATCTTAAAATTGTCGCTATTATGCGTTGAATTACAATATGTGTGGCATATATGAAAAATGTTAGGTTCATCCACCACTTCGTTTTAATTATAGTTAGTAACGGATACAGCATACACCATGATAGTATACATTTTATCAGCGTCACAACTGGTGGTAAATCTACAACTTTTATATGCCAATTTAGTTGCATCCATAAAAGCAGCAAGAATACAATCAAACCTAAAATCCGCAAGCAATCTCAATGGCAATCTCAATTGCAGTAAAGAGCTT
>ENA-ORTB01001071-ORTB01001071.1-human-gut-metagenome-genome-assembly--contig:-NODE-1071-length-32681-cov-5.015019_pt1 | contig 32681 bp, 31 predicted proteins | sample MGYA00241905_ERZ509174 | MGnify/ENA primary metagenome ERZ509174 (study PRJEB26280, sample SAMEA2338851) | human gut metagenome | biome: human gut; feature: human-associated habitat; material: faeces... | reverse complement strand
CACTAATTATAATATTTAGTATACTAACTAATAAAAGGAGGCATCTTATGGATCCATTGGAATTTGAGGATATTAAAGAGATCTTTCTACAATTTAAATCTCTCCATAAAAATATTCATGAGTTCACAAGTAAAAAAAGTAATATACAAAGCTTATCAGCTGATCAATGTTATTTGTTAGGTCTGATTGATCATTTTGGTCATCCTAATCAAAAAATTCTTGCAGAACGTTTAAAAATTACACCAGCTACATTATCAGTAAGATTACAACGTTTAGAAAAGGCCGGTTTTATTGAAAAAATTGTAAGTAAGCAAGATAAAAGAAATATTACTTTGCATATTACAGAAAAAGGAAATAAAGAAATTGAAAGTTGTAAAGATGGTATTAAAATGTTTACAACACGTTTGTTTGATGGAATAAATAAAGAAGATTTAGATAGAATGAAAACGTATTGTCAAATCTTTGAAAAGAATATTCGTTTAATGAAGGAGGAGTTAGATGTTCAAGATTAAAGGATATTTAAAGAAATTCTGGTATTTAATTCTTGCTTGTATTTGTTTATTGTTTGTACAAGCACAAACAGAATTAACTTTACCAGATTATATGAGTGATATTGTTTCAGTGGGAATTCAAGCAGGGGGATTTGCTTCACCTGTTTCAGATGTTTTAACGGAAGAAACTTATCAACATTTATTATTGTTTGTTGATCAAAAGGATCAAAAAACAGTAAAAAAAGATTATAAAAAAGTTAGTAAAGTCAATCAAGATATCATTGATACATTTCCTAAGGCTAAAGGAAAAACAGTTTATCAATTGAAAGATTTATCAAGTGATGAAGAAAGTGAATTAGAAAATATTTTAATGAAACCGATGTTAATTATTACTTCGCTTGATAGTATGGATACTTCTAGTAAAGAGTATCAAGAAAAATTTGGACAATTACCTCCAAATATGAGTGTTTATGATGCGATTTCTTTTATGGATGAAAGTCAAAAATCAAAGATGTTTGAAGACATGGATACAAGAATAGATACAATGGGTGAAAGTACTTTAAAAATTGCAGCCGGTAATGGTGTTAAAGCTGAATATAAAAAATTAGGTGCTGACATTGACAAAGTACAAACCGATTATATTTTTAAAACAGGTTTAAAGATGTTAGGAATTGCTTTACTTGGAACAGTGGCTGCAATTTCAGTTGCTTTCTTTGCAACAAAAGTTGGTGCTGGGGTAGCGCGTGCTTTAAGAAAAGATGTTTTTGAAAAAGTAGAAAGCTTTTCTAACGAAGAATTTAATCATTTTTCAACAGCGTCACTTATTACACGTACAACAAATGATATTACTCAAGTACAAATGGTGACAATGATGCTTTTACGTATTGTATGTTTTGCACCAATTATTGGTATTGGGGCTTTAATTAAAGTTTTAAAAGAATCACCATCAATGACATGGATCATTGCAGTTGTTATTCTTGTTATTTTTGGTGTGATGGCGGTTGCGTTTGCAGTTGTTATGCCAAAATTCAAAATTATTCAAAATTTAATTGACTGTTTAAATCTCACAATGCGTGAAAATTTATCAGGAATGCTTGTTATTCGTGCTTTTGGTAATGAAAAACATAGTGAAGATCGTTTTGATAAAGCCAACAAAGATGTTACAAATTTAAACTTATTTGTTAATAGATCAATGGCTTCTATTATGCCAATTATGATGTTTATCTTTAATGTAGTTACTTTAAGGAATGCTTCTGCACTTGTTGAAGCTCCTACTGATGTACCAAGTAAGATAACTACGATATACATAAGAGCATTTGAAGCTGTCTCTGCGAGCTGTTTAACTACTCCTGACTCTTTAAAGAGGTTACCAAGCATAAGCATACCTACAAGAGGAGCTGTTGTTGGAAGGAGAAGACAAACAATAATCGTAACGATGATTGGGAATAATATCTTCTCAAGCTTTGATACCGGACGAAGCTGAGACATTTTAATCTTACGCTCGTCTTCTGTTGTGAAAAGCTTCATAATAGGAGGCTGAATGATAGGCACGAGTGACATATAAGAATAAGCTGCCACTGCAATAGGTCCCATGTACTCAGTCTGCTTTAATTTACCACAAAGGAAAATTGATGTAGGACCATCAGCTCCACCAATGATTGATATTGCTGCGGCTGCCTTATCATTGAATCCTAAAAGGATAGCAATAAGGTATGCTGAGAAAATACCAAACTGTGCTGCAGCTCCGAGAAGGAAACTTGCAGGGTTTGCAATAAGTGGTCCGAAATCTGTCAATGCACCTACACCCAAGAAAATAAGTGAAGGCAATATACTCCATTCATCAAGTATATAGAAATAATGTAATAATCCTCCGACACCATTTGATGTACTATCAGGATCTGCCATGATATCAGGATAAATATTTACAAGAATCATACCAAATGCGATAGGTACCAACAATAATGGTTCGTATCCTTTTTTAATCGCTAAATAGAGAAAGATACAGCCAACCACGATCATAAGGTAATTTCCTAATGTAAGTGATGTAAACGCGGTCTGACCTGCAAGATTCTCAAGCGTTGTAATAACGTAATCCAAAGTCAGTCCCTCCTAGTTTAATGTTGCAAGTACTGCTCCTGCTTCTACTGAATCTCCTGCTGCTACATTGATACTTGCTACTGTACCATCCTGTGGTGCAACTACTTCATTCTCCATCTTCATAGCTTCAAGAATCATGATGACATCACCTTTCTTTACAGCCTGTCCTGCTGAAGCCTTAACTGATAAAATCTTACCAGGCATTGGTGCATTTACCTTAACTGAACCTGCTTCTCCTGCCGGTGCTGCTGCCTTTGGTGCTGCTTTAGGAGCCGCCTTTGGTGCTGCTGCCTTTGGTGCTGAAGCTGCTGAGCCTGCTGCTCCTTCCTCTACTGTTACATCATAAACAGTACCATTTACGGTAATTGTATAATTTTTCATGAATTTGTCCTCCATTTAATTTTACTTATCTTCTAATAATTGAACGAATAACAAGACCGTCTGCTGACTCTGTCTCACTTGCTGCTGCAATTGCTGCTGTAATAACTGCCACAAGTTCAAGGTCATCAACAAGATTTTCTTCTTCAACGACAGGTGCTGCCTCTACAACAGGCTCTGCCTTAACTTCCTCTTTCTTTGCACCATTCTGGAAATTGCCAATGTGTTTAAACTGTGCAATAATAATTGCTATAAATATAAGAACCGCAAATACTATAGCCATACTAAGAACCGTATTAAGTCCTGCTTTAGCCATCTTGTCTCCAAGACTCTTATATTCTTCTACTTTCCAAGAAGATGTCTGACCCTTTTCATCATATGTCACGGAAAAAATAAGTTTCTTTCCTGATGAAGTCGTATATGTCTCTACAACTGTTGCAGAATCACTGCTGATAGTGAAATCAGTATCAACCTTAGTTCCCTGCTTTCCATACTTTTTCTTAAGCTGTATAGACTCTTTATACTGATTAACCGTGTCCTCGTCAACTTCTGTTGACTGCTCTTTCATAGATTTAACTGCACTCTCAAAATCATAACTAAACCAACTTGTTACAAACGAATCTGCGTTTGTTTCAAGTGTTTTCTTGTTAAAATTTTTGTTTGTCTTTGTAAGACTAAGACTACAGCCTGCCATCATCAGAATACATGACACGATACAAAAAATTAAACATAATTTCTTCTTCATATAACGCTCCTTACTTAGATGGTTCCATGTTTTTTGCCAATAGGATATTCGCTTTTTGTAAACAGCATCTCAAAAGCAAATAAAAGCTGCTTTCTTGCAGATTCAGGAGCGATAACAGAATCTATATATCCTCTTGCTGCTGCTGCCTCAGTACCTGACTGAGTCTCAAACTCTGCTGCCTTTGCAGCCACATCTGCATCTTTGTCATCAGCATACATTATCTTAGCTGCGACATCTGCATCCATCATTCCAACCTTAGCATCAGGAAGTGCAAATACCATATCTGCACCGATATGCTTAGAGTTCATTGCAACATATGCACTTCCGTAAGCATTTCCGGTGATAAGATTAACCTTAGGTACATCTGCCTCTGCAAATGCATTTGTAAGTTTTGCAACTGCACCTGCGATAGTTATCTCTTCGTCAACTGTTGTGGCAAAACCTTCAACATTTGTAAGTGTAAGTACAGGAATGTTAAATGCATCACATTTCTTAACAAAAGCTGCTGCTTTCTCACAACCTGCTGTTGTAAGACGTGCATCATATTTTGCTACTGTCTTTCCGTTTTCATCGAACTCAGCAGTTCTGTTTGCAACTGCACCTACAGTCATACCGTCAAGACAAATGAAGCCTGTAACCATCTCTTTTGCATAACCTGCTTTTTCCTCAAGGAAGAAATTGTTGTCCCCGAGGTCTGCAAGTGCAACCGCCGGGTCTGCAGCCTCTGCTGCAAATGCATCAACAACACGGTTAAGGTCATCCATACATTCATCTGAAATGCCTGTTTCATTATTATTCTGTGGAAGAATAGTAATAAGTTCTCTCACACTGTTAAGAACTTCTTCCTCTCCCTCAATAACAAAATCAACTGTTGAAGCAGTCTTCTGGAACTTAGCTGATGCAGTATCAAGTTTATCTGCATAATTTCCCTCAAGTGTATTTGGTGAATTCACAAAAAGTTTTGCGTTCTTTTCTTCCATGAATGTAAAGTCACTCATAGCTGCAAGAACTGCCACACCACCACCACAGTTTCCAAAAACAGCACTTATCTGTGGAACTATTCCTGATGCGTCAGATTTAACTTTGTAAATCTTTCCAAATCCTGCAAGTGCGTCCGTTGACTCCTGAAGACGCATACCTGCACAGTCAATAAGACCGATAACAGGTACTCCTGTTTTCATAGCAAGCTCATATACATGTGCAATCTTCTTTGCATGCATCTCACCGATAGTACCATTCATTGCAGATGCATCCTGACTGTAGATATAGACAGGATTGTTCTGAATAAGTCCGTATCCTGTAATAACTCCATCAGCCGGTACTGACTTTTCCTGCATGTTAAAATCCGTACTTCTCTTTGTAATCATAGCACCAATTTCAACAAAACTGTTCTCGTCAACTAAAGTCTCAATACGAGCTTTTGCTGACAAAGCATTTGTGTTACTCATGTTCAGCCCTCCAATAATAGTATAATATATTTGGTAAATCTAATTTATGAAAGTAAATACAACTTCCATAAAATTAAACAAATTTACACCAATGATAAGTTTATTACTTTTATGCAAAAATATCAACCTTTTTTTAGCATTTCTACCAAAAAAATTGCATATCATTACATATAAAAATAATAGGACATTTTTTAATATGCCAAAAAAAATAAGTTTATTTATATGTTTACTAAGTCTTCTGATTACCGGTATCTCATCATATAAAGCTTCCTGCCATTTTCTTAACAATACATATTTCTTTGATCCCCCCCTCTCTGATACAACAAACTGCGTTATCAAAAAAATATCCGCTTCTGAAAATGGCATCAAAAGCTTTTCAAAAACTCCGTCAGGACTTTACTCAACCGCCTGCTGCGTTATTGAAAAAGACAGCAAACAGATATTGTATGAAAAAAACAGCAGCAAAAAACTTCCTATGGCAAGCACTACAAAGATAATGACCTGCATACTGGCACTTGAAAAAGGCAGTCCGAAAGATATAGTAACTGTTTCAAAATATGCCGCATCAATGCCTGATGTACAACTCAATATGCAAAGCGGTGAACAGTTCAGGCTTGCCGACCTTCTCTACTCTCTTATGCTTGAATCACATAATGATACCGCTGTTGCGATAGCCGAGCATATCGGCGGCTCAGTAAAAGGCTTTGCAAAGCTAATGAACCAAAAAGCCGCTGAACTCGGATGCAATAAGACACACTTTGTAACTCCTAACGGTCTTGACTCCGACAAGCATTATACCACTGCATATGAACTCTGCCTGATAGCAGATTATGCGTTAAAAAACAGTGATTTCAGAAAGATAATAACTACTCCTTCATACAGTTTTTCCAATATCAGCGGTTCTAAACAATACAGTGTCAATAATAAAGATGCTTTTCTGACGCAATATAACGGTGCCATAGGTGTAAAAACAGGATTTACCGGAAAAGCCGGTTACTGTTTCTGCGGTGCAGCAAAAAGAAAGAACACAACTCTTATCTCCGCCGTTCTCGCCTGCGGCTGGCCGCCGAACAAAACTTACAAGTGGAAAGACACCAAAAAATTAATGGACTACGGTTTCAATAATTTTACAAAAGTAAATTTCAAACCTGAAAATAAAAATGTAAAGATATTCGTAAAAGGCGGTCAGTCCCCATACACATATGTAAAACTTAAAGATAATTCATGTAAACTCATGCTGTCCTCCTCGGATACCGTCACCTACAAGATAAAGCTGCCAAGAACACTTGACGCACCGGTATCAAAAAACAGCATAATTGGCTATGTAAAACTTTTTATCAACAACAAACTATACCGTCAGACTCCTCTTAGAACTGAAAATTCAGTAAAAGCAGTTGACATAAATTATATAAGGTACATTCTCATTCACACATTGTGCGGCATATCGTAAAATAATCCGGCTGCTGCCACTTTACTGCAGAACTGCTCCTAAGAAATCACCATTTTGAGCCAGCTCTACTGCTGCACATATCCTTTTGTGTATAATTGAAGATATCTCAACAGATTTTTTATCTTTATATTCATCGTACAACATAGGTTTTAGATAAAAAACTTCTGTTTTTACTTTTCTAAGACTCCAAAGGTCGAAAACTTTCCATGAATCAACTATTGCAACCGGCACTATTGGAGCCTTAGCTTTCATTGCACTCTTAAATGCTCCCGGTTTAAATTCATCAACATAGTTTCCATTCCGGTGCTCATAGCCTCCCGAAGGAAAAATAATAAACTTCCGCCCTTCTTTTACTTCCCTGGTCACCTCTTTTATTATCCCTGCTGCCTGTTTTAAATTGTCAATTTTAAGTCTTTTCCCCTCGACAAGGTCAATAAACTGTTTGACTAAAGGACCATGGCTTCTCGCATCATCCATCACAACCGAGCAGGGTTTATCATGTGTATGCATTATTCCAAGTGCATCATACTTACCCTGATGGTTTGAAAACATGACATATCCGCCCTCCTTAGGCAGGTTTTCCATTCCAAAACCCTCTGTAGTTATACGCCCTGTTTTTTTCATAAGATTTATCGCATACCTGTCATATTCATACCGGAACTGTTCAGAATATTTTTCAGGATGCCTTGAATAATATCCCATCTTTGGAATCATCCATGCTCTATATAAATTACCTGCTATCACATAAATAAATCTCAACAAAATACTTCACCTTTTCTTTATTAATATCGCTTTTTCATCTTCCCGTATATGATATTTATAACTCCCGAACCACTATCTAGAAAAGCAACCAAAAATCCGCAATATACAGTAACATAATTTGAAAAAATTTACAACTGCTATTTTTTATAATCCTGTAACGGCGGTCTAACTGTTACCGTTTCTTCTATATCATGTTTCTTCTTGAATAATAAGCAGTTTTTGTTTAAAATATAGCTTAAATATAAAAATACAGATAATTGCAAAACTAATCATGTTATATTAATTACATCATATTGGGTTCAAAAAATATTTTCCCTCTAACGCAATGGATTACTATCTATTGCATCATAATATACCATAACGGTTTTGCAGACACATATCTAAAAATAATGAAATGAGGTTATTATAAATGGCACTTGACGGAATCGTTATATCAAGTCTTGTTGATGAACTTGACACAAATATTACAGGCGGTCGTATCACAAAGATAGCCCAGCCTGAAAAAGACGAACTTTTACTTACCATAAAACGAAGTACGCAGGATGAAAACGGCAAAACGGTACGAAACACGAAAAGACTCACCATTTCGGTAAATCCAAGTCTTCCGCTTATATATCTCACCGATACGAATAAAACATCACCGCTCACGGCACCTACTTTCTGCATGGTACTAAGAAAGCACTTAAACAACTGCGGTATTATTTCCGTATCACAGATGGGACTTGAGAGAGTTATAAAATTTGAACTTGAACATCTGAATGAAATGGGTGACCTTTGCAAAAAGTTTCTGTATGTCGAACTTATGGGCAAACACAGCAATATCATATTCTGTGATGACAACAATAAGATAATCGACAGCATAAAACATATATCACTTCTTGTAAGCTCAGTCAGGGAGGTACTTCCGGGCAGAGAATATTTTATTCCCGACACACAGCATAAATACGACCCATTTTCGATTACCGAGGAGGAGTTTATAAATAATGTACTCTCAAAGCCACTCCCTCTCTCAAAAGCGGTATATACCTCAATAACAGGTTTTAGTCCGCTTATGGCAAACGAACTTATATACAGAGCATCTCTTTCTGAGAAAAACAACACTCAGGAATTAAGTGATATGGAAAAGCTGCATTTATATAGGAACTTTTCCGAGATGATGAATGACATATCAGAGAAAAAATTTACACCTGTTATCGCATTTAAAGACAGTATGCCCGCCGAATTTACAAGTCTTGAACTCTCAATGTATGAAAAGGATGACGCATACACGATAAAAAGCTGTGACACTGTAAGCAGTATGCTTTTTGATTATTATGCAACAAAAGAAGTGATGAGCAGGATAAACCAGAAATCTGCCGACCTTAGAAAGATAACAAATACTCTTTTGGAGAGAAATTATAAAAAATATGACCTCCAGACAAAGCAGCTTAAAGACACTGAAAAGCGTGATAAATATAAGGTGTATGGCGAGCTTCTCACAACTTACGGCTACGAATTAAAAGGCGGCGAAAAAAAGCTCACCTGTGAAAATTATTATACAGGCAAAGAGATAACAATACCGCTCGATGAAACAAAATCTGCCGTAGACAATGCCAAAAAATATTTTGACAAATACGCAAAACTCAAAAGAACATTTGAGGCATTAAACATTCAGATAGCAGAGACAAAAGAAGAAATCGAACATTTAGAATCAATAAGCAACTCACTTGATATTGCAAGGCAGGACTCTGACCTTACTGCAATAAAGCATGAACTGTCAGACTGTGGTTATATCAAGAAACATCACGAAAAAAATAAGGGCAGTAAAAATACCGGAAAAAGCAAACCTCTCCACTATATATCATCAGACGGCTTTGATATGTATGTAGGAAAAAATAACTACCAGAATGATGAGCTTACATTTAAAATTGCGACAGGAAATGACTGGTGGTTCCATGCAAAAGCAAGTGCCGGCTCCCATGTAATTGTAAAAACAGAAGGCAAAGAACTTCCCGACCGCACATTTGAAGAAGCTGCAAGACTCGCCGCACATTACTCAAAAGCGTGCGAACAGGGCAAAGCTGAGATTGACTATATACAGAAAAAACACATCAAAAAACCAAACGGCAGCAAACCCGGATTTGTCGTTTACTACACAAACTATTCCATGACGATAAGCACTGACATAACAGGCATACAGGAGGTGACAGAATAATGTTTTCAGATAATAAATCTGCTATTTCAGGACTGGATGCAAATTTGTCAAACGAAAAATTTAATCATGATATTATTCATTCTGACAATCATGTGCACACCTATTTTTCAACAGACAGCGACACACCCATGGAAGAAATGCTAAAAACTGCCATAGACAAAAGATTTACATCCATCTGCTTTACAGACCATATGGATTATAACTTTCCATCAGAAAGTGACACACCTGAATTTCTTCTCGATGTAGAGCCCTACTTTGATGAAATGAAAAAGCTCAGCGAAAAATACAGTGACAGGATAAAAATCCGCAAAGGCATTGAACTCGGCCTGAAAAAAGACTGCCTTGATAAATGTCTTTCACTCACAAAAAACTATCCGTTCGACTTCATTATCGGCTCAACCCATCTTGTCGATAATATCGACCCATATTATGATATATTTTGGGAGAGCACAGACGAAAAAAACGCTATCTTAAGATATTATGAGACAACTTTAGATAATGTAAATCTCGGAGCAGACTTTGATGTCTACGGACATATAGATTACATCATCCGCTACACGCCAAAAATGAAACAGCTAAAAGCAAAAGGCATCGTGGATGACAGCTATATAGACCGCCTGCTCAAAGACTCGATGGAAATAATAGAAGAAATCTTAAAAACACTTATATCCAACGGCAAAGGAATAGAGATAAACACGGCAGGTTTTAAATACGGACTCGGACACCCAAATCCACATGAAAAAGTTTTAAAACTCTATCATGAACTTGGCGGCGAGATAATCACCATCGGCTCAGACGCACATGAATGTAAACACCTTGCATATGACTTTGAAAAAGTCCCGGAGATACTTAAGAATTGTGGTTTTAGGTATTATAGTGAATTTACGGGCAGAAAAGCGGCGATGGTAAAAATCTGACTTTAGAAATAAACAGGCTATCTGCTTTACAGCAAATAGCCTGTTTTTCAAGATTTTCCCATATACCGGTCATTTTATGACACTATTCTTTTACTAATTCCTGTTCTTTATAAGTTATACTTCCTTTTAAATTATCTGTATCTGATGAAAACACTCTAATCGCATATTCGCAATTATCAGGTTCTATATAAATACTAGAACCATTAAGGGCGATATTCTGCTCTGCTTTCACCCATACCTTTCCCGAAGATTTCTCTATGATCTTTTTATATGTATCTGTGTCAAAATCATAATCCCAATCCGAATCATACTCAAAATGGTATTCAAGTTGAATCCTGTCATCTTTAACCTGATATATTTTTACCCAGCCTGCAAGTTCATCATTATCGACAGACCATTTGCCCTTTATATTCCATTTTACATTCGCTATATCCTCCGAACTTCCATAACTTATCCACCTATCATTTGCAAAATCCACGATATAATGAATTTTTATTACACAATTATATACTGCACAGCCATCTGTTTTTTTTGCATTTACCGTACTTTCAACAGATATTTCTCCATCAGTATTATTAATACTATCCACATAATCATCGTAAAAATCATTATAATCCGAATTTGGACTTTCTTTTAACAAGTCAACAGATTTCTTTGTAGTCTTAATCTTAACACCGGAAAGACTCCCTTCGTCTAATTGTAATGAATGAAGTGAATTATTATCTCTATTCTTAATATCACTTTTAATCCTTTTTACTGTCGGTTTCTTTTTAATAGAATAGACCGCCTTTTTTATATCGCAATCTTTCATTTTCCAACTGTCATTTTTAGAATATGCTTTAACATAGAACAACTCATACTCCGATTTATAACGAACTGTTTTTGCTTCTGATGTAATATTGACTTCTAACTTTTTGTGTTCCGAATCAATATCTTTCTCTGAATTTATTTTTACATCTTTAATCTTCATGTTTTTCATTTGCAAATTAGGGTCATAACCAGATACATCTGTTTTTACCTTTGCACTGTCTATTGCTTTCACAAAAACATTCTGTATTAAGTAATCATATCCCATTCTCCCTGCCACAACAAACACAAACAGTACACATACCAGAATAATTATGTGTTTACCTGTTTTTTTCTTTTTAATATTATATGTATTGTAATTAACAGCAGGTGGCACATATGATACAGTCTGATTATTTTCATTTAACATGGCACCACATTGAGGACATTTAAACATTGCATCCGCACAGCGTTTTCCGCAATTACTACACACTTTCATTATCCGTCACATCTCCTTTCTATTCAAGCGGATATTCACAATCTGCTCTGCTACTTCCCTGATAGTGTTAAAATAATTTTCTATTTAATACAATCCACGGTTCATCTTTATCATAATCGCACTCTTTATTATATAAGTACAACTTAAAGCCTCTTCTTCTGTACCAGTAATTATAAGCTTCACTTTTTTTGCCATCATATACACTTTCAGCCGTTGCCCTGATTCTTATCTTATTATTAGTTACACTTCTAAGTTTTATATCAACATTATCATACTCATCTGCATCAAACCTTTCTTGTCGTTCACCATCGCGATATTCTGCCATATCAACCTTTTTGCCATGAATAATAAGTTCAAAACCAATGTCTGATTTGGTATATTCATTCTGATACATACCATACCATCTACCGTTTAAGCTATGGAAAATATACCAGTAACCGTAACCTAAGATAATAACTATCAATGCTGCGACAACTATCATTATCATCGTTTTTCGCTTTTCAAAGCCTGTTTTTTTTGCAGACACTCCACCTTGATAAACCGGAACATTATTTGCTTTTTTTATATTATTTGCCGGAGCAGCATTTCTTTGCAGCATTTCTCCACAGCGTGGGCACACTAACGCATCATCCGGACACGGATTGCCGCATTTTATACAATACTTTGTCATATAGTTCCTCCCTTTTCTTTTCAATAGTCCTCGTTTAATGTTTCTAATTTACTTTGCAGTCTATTCTTTTTATTTTCTCCAAATTTTTCATATCTGTCCTTTATTTTTTCATAAAACTCATCGTTTTTTCCGTTGTCAGATATTTCTTCTGCGATGTCACACAACAAGCCTACAGGCACATCCGAAATATTTTCCTTTCCGTCAGTGACGGCTGCACCTGAAGTATTTGCTGATTTCTTTTTGACTTTCGCAACATTTTTATTTAAATCACCATACTCCTTTTTTTTCAATTCAAATATAGTATCCAGTTCACAATCTTTGTATAACTTCAAAAACCTTTCTTTTTGTTTTTCAGATGCTCTCTCCAAATTTGTTTTTAACAATATCCACATGAACTCATCTGCTTTTTTCTCAATGTCAATCTCAGGCTCAGGTTTTGCAGTTTGTACTTCGATTGCCTTTTTTTCTGCCGTATTTTCTTTGTTTTCCATACCTTTTTTATGTAATACGGCTACTATAAGAAGTATTCCCAGAGTCAATATTGCCAACATCTCAACTATAACCGCTGCCTTTAGCATTTTTCCGTGATTTTTTTTACTCTGTTCTCTTTCTTTTTCAGGCTTACTTCTTTCAACTTTCAACTCACCTGACTGTAATGTATTTGTACTTGCAATATTTTTCGTTTTTTTCTGATGCTGCGTACCATTGCGGTCATTTTCTACAACAGGCGGACGCCTTGTTCCTGACAAAATATCTTTGTATCTTTGTGCCAATTCTTCCCAATCAGGTTCTTTATAATATTCTGGTTTCTGAGGAATGATTTTTTTATCATCATCCATTATACATACAACACTCTTATCATCCTCGACTCTTTCCATTGCCATAAAGAGATAAAAAAGCCTGTCCGTCACTGAATTACATATTTTTCTTACATCAGCCTTTTTGTCAAACAATGAACCATATCCGTCTGCCAGCCTCCTTTCTATCATTTTTTCGTCTCTTTCATTAAAATCAGCTTCAATAAAATGCTTCATAAATCTGTCAGGCTGTTTTACGCCCGAATTTTTATAGACCATATATGGATTCATAAAAAATTCCGTTGCTGTTATGTAAACATTTTCTTTTTTTCCGTCATTCTCATACATTTCTCGTCTGTTAGCAGGAATATTTATAAGCGATGGCTGCAAAACTCCGTCCAACATTCCGTCAGTTGCAAGTAAGATTCCAACTGACGGCTCAACAATTTTTCCAAATTCCCATGACATTCTTCCGGAACGGAGCGGTCTCACTGATATTCCATCCGGTCCCTTTTGTCTTTTGGTTATCATTTTTGTACTACCGTTTTTAAATCTGACTATTATTCCACCATCACCGGCATGACCGTAAAATATATTTTTACGGTCATATATCACTGCCGACAATGTAGTATCATAATCCTGTATTGCACCATTATTTTTATGAACATACCGTTCAATCTCATCAAATGCATATGAATATCCATCCTCTAAAGCATCTTCTATATCCTCATCAGACATATTTCTCTTTATGTTAAACTCACAATAATGATACAAACTTTCCACAGCCATTTTTGAACCAATATCAGAATATCTCGCACTTCCGACACCATCCGCGACAATGCCTATATAAACACCTGATTTCAACTGCCCAAATTTATTAAAATCCTGACAAACAGTATTATTTTTAATATGTGACTTTCCCTGTACTGAAAAACCATATGTTATCATACATTCCCTCTCCTATCATTCTTAATATTCTTCTTTTTTTATAACACCATCAGGCATATCATCATATTTAAGCCCGGCATCCTCGAAAATAGAAGTTTTTGACAATGATACCATGCTTTCGCTCAGCCAGTCGAACACGGCAGTAAAATCTTCATTCTGAAGTTCCACCACTTCATCAGTAAGCTGATACATACCGTCAACATCATAATCTGCAACACCTAAAACCCAGAATTTTAAACCACAGCCCTGTTCATGTTCAAAATGGATATTTCTTGTTGCCTGAAGCATTTCATCTATCGGAGAATTTGACACTCCATCTGTTATCATAAATATCCACGGTTTATGGAATGATGTTCCCAAACACTGATATTCCCTTGTTCTTTGTTTGACAAGTTCTATTGCCTTATTTATTCCTCCTGCCATATCCGTATTTCCCGTTGCTCTTATCTCAGGTGTAGGCATTCTCTCAATAGGAACAAAATCACTTATCACCTCAACTTCTGAATTAAATGTTACGATTGCTATCTCAACACGCTTTCTTGCTATCTCATCTGTCATAACATTTCTTTTAAATCTTTTTATTGCCGCGTTGAGACTGTCTATCCTGTCTCCTATCATAGAATACGAACTGTCCAGCAATAATACACAAGCCAGATGCTGTTCACTCGGTGCAACGATACTGTCAAATAATTCTTTCCTTGTTAATTGTTTCTTCATGTCTTTAGTCCTCCTTTTATTGACCTTTTTTATCTATTTTTTCAGATAAATCTAAAAATTGTTGTTTCACATTTTCACTACATTCAGTATAGTTTAAAGCCCAATTGACAATAGTTTTTGACTCATCATAATATTCCTGTCTGTATAATACCTTTGCTTTAACGAGATAAGCCGATGCCTTTTTAGTTTCTTTCTGAATAGCAAAATCACACCATTCCAGTGCAGTATCATATGCAGCAATCTTATAGTTCTCTTTTGCATACGAAACAGCCTGTTTATAGGTAATGTTACTTAGATCACCGACAGTTTCCATACTCGGTGCAGTATTACCGTTATTAGTATCATCCAAAATGTCATTTCTGGTAATAATCCCCCAAGCTATAATGCTGACAAATATTATTATAGCAAAAATCATTTTTGCTTGAACTTTAGGGTCTTTCACATAACTATATTTATTTTTGTCAAAATAAGGTATATTATATGATGTCTCTTCAAAATCATCTGACTCCGGCGTATTATCCGGCAATCCTCCTAAATCATCTGACTCCGGCACTTCTCCCGGTGGATTATCAAAGTCGGCAGGCATACAAAACGGACATTCACTTAAATGATTGAAATAATAATGCCCTGCCTGACATTTCGTGATATTTTCTCTCACTTCGTATAACGCTTCATACCACTCGCCTGCACTGACCCTCTTTTCAGGATTTTGATAGCCATCCACAAAAGTTCTCTTAAACAGTTCCTGCAAACTCTGAGGTAAAGCCTCAAAACCCGGAGCATATATCGGTGTCGTTATTCCTTTTCTTTTTTCATAAAACGGAAAAAATCCGTCCCTAATATTTTCAATCGGCTGAGGTGCTACCACTGACGGTATATTTTCAGAAGTCATCCTGCCTATGTTATACTCCTGTTCTTCTCCAAAATCTTTTGCACAGGCAAACGGATGGCATCCCTCCATCAACAGACAAAATATATGCACAGCCAACGCAAACAGGTCAGTTTCCCTTGTATATGTAGGAAGCGGTGCATCTATAATGCTATATCCCTGTGCCAGTTTTTTCTGCATTTCCGGTGCAATATACTCCGGCAGTCCCACCTCGCATCTGTAAGTCTTTTCCGGTGTCTCATAATGATATGAATCTACATCTACAAGACTTATCTTAAATTCATTGGTACTGTCATTTTTGTCAAGATTTACACATATATTCTGCGGATTTAAATCTCCACATATACTGCCCATTTCATGTACCATATCAATCGCCGCACAAAGATTTGTGGCAGCCAGAAGTCTGTCCTGCAAATCATATTTCTTTTCAGAATACAATATTGTCAACGATTTTTTATTTTCAATCTTTGGCATTATATATCCGACAAAACCTGTGCTGTCATAAATCACATCCTGAGGCCATGCTATCATTTCAAGCTGTTCAGGCGAAAGCTTCTTTTTAATCATTACGCTTAACTTCTCCTGACGCTCAGCCGTCCTGAACTTTTCTTTAAAAATCTTTGCAACCTGTGACGGCATCCCTATTATTTCTTTTATGTCTCCCTCTCCACCATGTGCAATACGCTTGTCCACAACATTATAGATGTTCCCCGAATTTCCCATGTACTGCATAAGTAATCCTCCGTAAATCAAATATTTAAAATGTTTTCTTACTTCATTTTTATTTCATCTGTATATATTTATCCCTTGCATATTCATTTCCGCTGTCCATTCCTATGCGATACAGTTCTTTAATCTCTGACTTTTTAAGCTTCTTATTTGCTTTGAAACCGTCAGACGCTAAATCCGCCAGCATGATACATACATCTCCACGCTCCTCTACTGACAGCCTGCCCACATCTTTCACATTCATAAGGATTGACATATCCTGATTCATAACATTTCCGGGCAATCCCATTATCCTGTGACTCACTGCCATAAGATAATATCCGTAAGGATATGTCTGCAAAACCTGATTGGAATTCAAATATGCCTCCATCGACTGATAATCCTGCTTTTTAAATGATATGTTTGCCAATATCCATAATGCTTCAACAAGTATTCCATCACCCTCAAAGGCACTTATCTCTCCGTTTGACACCTTCTGCTCAACATCAATTAAAATATCATTACATAATGCTTCCGCACCTGCATAATCACCACTGCCATATACAGACCTGATATTGTTCAGCTTGTCAAATATCATATCTTTTGCATTTACAAACGGTGTGCCAACATTATTGTTCCAGATGTTTCCACCACTTCCCATATTCGTGCTGTTTGAACTACCTGCAGTTGTCGGTTTTTGCACATTATTTGCAGGCAGAGGAGGCGTTGGTGCAACCGAAGGTGTCGGCGTAACCGGGGGTGTTGGTGCAACCGGGGGTGTTGGATTAATCGGTGGTGCAGGTTCAATCGAAGTTGTTGGTACAATTCCTTGAGCAAGCTGATAATATTTTTCAGCCATTTTGTCACTCCGTGCAAAATAAATTCCCTCCTTATACATATCACCGATATAGCGGTATCCCTCCAGACAGCCTTTTTTAGCAGCTTTATTAAAATACTTTCGTGCTTCTCCCGGCTTTTTTTCTCTGCCATCCAGACCATACAACAATCTTCTTCCAAGTTCACACATGGCTTCATAGTTTTTTTCTTTATATACAAGATTGTCCAGTTCTGCATTTGACATATTTTTGTACTCCATATCTTCATCCTCCTTGTATAAATTTTTAGTTTTTATTACCATAACATACCCATGTCAAAAATCGGTTTCCGTTTTTTTCAGTCAATTTATCCCTATTTTTGGAGTTTTTAACGATTTTTGAGCCTAAAATAGGGCTTTTTGAGCTTCATTTTCTTTTTAAATCCTTTTCTCACTAAAAAATTTATACTTTTTTAACAATTAAATTATAGACTTTATTATGGTATTTATTTCACAGTATTTTTTCATAATATCAGACATATATCCTCCATAACACACTCATGTAAAAAAACAGTTTTCGTTTTTTCACACAAAATAAGACTGTCACATTAAGTTTAATCTATACAATATACAAATAATAAAAACTTTTATCTGCATATTGTATGAATAACATCTCGTGCAACAGCCTCATCTTTTCTGTTAATCAATATTTATACATAGTATTTTTATCCACAGTCAGGCAGATACTTACAATCCACTCTGCTACTTCTATAATAGTATTAGTTTTTCATTTGTACTGAATATTTTGTTTAATACATTTACCAGTTCCAAGAAATTTCAGGCACAACTTTTCTATTCCTCATAATAATAAATTTCTGTTGCTGTTCCATTCTTAAATTTAAATTGAAAATACGGTGCTTTTTTAATCTTTTTTATGTATTTGCCAATCTCTGATTTTTTGACTTTCTTCTTCTTATAATTTTTAACATGAATAAACTTTGTTGAAGGTGTAATTTTGAATGTCCTTTTTTTCTTCTTCATTTCGCTTGCCGCACTATATAATGCACAATAAGTCACAAGTTTCTTTTTGTTTAAAGTGAATTTACCATTTACCTGCCATATATTTACGCTTTCTGCTGATGTTTTTGGAACCGGAACTGCTACCACCGATGCCATCAATACAAATGCTAAAATTAATGCAATTTTTTTCTTACCGTTCTCCATATTTTTTATATTGTTCATGTTACTTTTCCTCCTTTTTTTTGTGATGTACTCTCGGTATCTCCTTAAAACGAAGAATTTCGAGAGTACATTCATTAAACTATTTGTTCTGTATATAACCCCAGTCTAACCTTTAAATGCAGCAAAGAATGCATTATAGTCATTATAAGTTGTATTCTTCCATGTAACCTTTGTATCAGTGTTAAATGAATTGTCTGAGATTTCTTTTAAACCGTCAGGTAGTTTTACCTCTGTTATTCCGCTCTGTAAAAAGCACTCACTCGATACCACTGTTACACTATCAGGTATATCTATACTCTTAAGGCTTGTACACATATTAAAACTACCCGCTGGAATAACGGATAATCCCTCAGAAAAAGTTACATCTGATAATTTATCACAACCCATAAATAAACCTACACCAATACTTTCTAAACTGCCAGGAAGTTTAACACTTTTAAGCTTTGCATTCCCCATAAAAGCTCCATTGCCAATTTCACTTACATTCTCCGGTATTTCCAAATTTTCAATATTTGTCATTGAAAATGCATAATCACCAATAGTTTTAAGTGAATCGGGTAATTTAATGTTTGTTATCTTAGTTAAGGCAAATGCATTTTTTCCAATAACTTCAAGAGTATTTGGCAATTTAACACCAGAAATCTGACCGCTATCTACATCTAAATCAAAAACTCCATCTCCAATTTTTTTGACTCCCTCAGGAATAACAATATTTCCACTATTTTTTACTCCCCAGTAGCTTAAATTGTTTTTCGTGAGTATTCCTTTCTTTGCATCCTCATCCGCTTTTACTGCAGCTTTCTTAACTGTGACAGTACACACATATTTCTTGCTTCCTACTTTTGCCTGTACCTTTGCTGTTCCTGCCTTACTGCCCTTTACAGTTACACCTGTCTTTGATTTCTTTGACAGACTGATATTTCCACTGCCTTTTGTCACACTCCATGCAACCTTTTTCTTGTTGTTGCTCAGTTTAATCTTTTCATTTTTTCCTTCATATACCTTTACGCTTTTTGTTATGCTTACTTTTTTCGCCGCCTGCGACTTATTCGGTGAAAATGCAAGTCCTCCAAAGAACATCACTCCTGCAAATGCTGCAAACGCAACTTTCATTTTTTTCTTTTTAACCATAATAAACCTCTTTTCTGCACACTTTTTTGCTTTACAAGACTATTTCTGGTGTGCACAACCACAAATCTTGTGGAACTACTGCCCTAATACCAAAAAATTGTCAGCGTGCAGCTCCTTTTTTCTGCTTGTATCTTTACATTCCCCATCCTAACATACCCATGTCAAAAAGCTGTTTCCGTTTTTTTCAACAAAAAAATGGACTATTCAGGTCACAAATAGTCCATTTTCAATATTTTTACAATCTTATTTTTTATCTGCTATGAAGATATCTTTCGACCGACTGCACTGCCGTTGCTCCGTCCGCAACTGCTGTCACTACCTGTCTGAGCGGTTTTGTCCTTATATCCCCCGCTGCAAAAATTCCCTCGCTGCTTGTCTTGCAATCCTCACCCGCTTTTATATAACCTGTTTTATCAAGCTCGACATAATCCTTAAATATATCCGTTACCGGTTTCATTCCTACAGCTACGAACACTCCTGACACTTCAAGTTCTTTTTCTTCACCTGTTTTGTTTTGCACAAGTTTGATTGACGATACTTTATTGTCGCCTTTTATTTCTTTTATCTCATAAAACGGAAGTATCTCTATGTTTGGTGTTTCTTTTACTTTCTGCTGAATGTTTACTGCTGCCCTGAATTCGTCTCTCCTGTGTATAAGATAAACTTTTTCGCATAAAGCCGAGAGATAAATTGCATCTTCAAGTGCCACATCTCCACCGCCGACCACGGCTGTTACATTTTTCTTAAAAAATGCACCATCACAAGTTGCACAATATGATACACCAGTGCCTGTAAGTTCTTCCTCACCTGCGGCTCCAAGTTTCCTGTGTGATGCCCCTGTAGCAGCTATTATTGTCTTTGTCTCGACGGACTCCCCGGCATTAAGAATTATCCTATATGCCTTTTTCCCCTCTATGTCAGTTATCTCTTCTATTTTTGTTACTTCTGCATCAATAAACTCAGTTTCAAGCATATCTGCGTGCTCCCTGAATTTACTTCCAAGTGTAAAGCCGTCTGTCTCAGGCAATCCAAGATAATTGTCCACCTGCTCTGTTGATACTATCTGTCCGCCACTGTATCCTGCTTTTTCTATCACAACTACATCAAGTTTGGCTCTTTTTGCATATACTGCTGCCGAAAGACCTGCCGGTCCGCTTCCTATTATAACTAAATCTCGCATATTCCCTCCAATTTTTAATAAATGTACTCTCTGTATTTAACCGTTGACTTTTATTTTAATGTAACCATTTCAGGTTTTGTTCTGTAAAACATTGCTCTTGACACATTTGATTACAACATTTCAATAATACTTCAATATCACTTCGTGGTCAACTTTAAAGTCGCTTAAAACAAACTTCAATATCACTTCAATGTCAACTTCAATGTCACTTCAAACAAACTTCACTCTACTTTGAACTAAGTGAATTACTCCACTTCTGACTGCACCGCAGACATCAACAATAACGATTATTCCACATATCATATATATTTATGCCAAAAAAAGAGCAGCTATCCATATTTAAGCTGCTCTTTAATCCTATGATGTCGGTGGCAAAATGTATTTTAACCCTTACATCATATGTATTTTCTATGCTTCTGTGCCCTCCACCTGTTTTGCCTGTGAAAAGTCTATTACATTTCCATACTGTTCCATCTCCTCAGCATTAAGTGTCATAAACTTTACATTGTCCATTGCTTCTTCGGCTATTCCTACACAGTTATCCGTTATTCTTCCGATATTTTGGAGGATTTCCGTATAATCTCCAGACATTGCCTTACTGCATTTTTTATTTTTCACTCTGCCAAAATGTGCTTTGCTGCATTGTCTGTTTTTCTTTCTTATTTTATTTTTATCTCTCGTCATTTTATCTATTACTTTATCATCACCTGTCGCTACCGCTTCTATCGCTTCTTCAAATAACTTTCCCGAAAGTTCCATACACTCTTTTACCTCGTTAATTGCTTCATTTGACAATTTATACCCTTTTGATTTTAGGTTTTCATAAGACTTATCTATCTCGTCACATCTCTCAGCTATTCTCTCTATATTATTTGATACACATAGCAGCCCTGCCGTCTGTTCCGATTGGAGTTCTGTAAGATTTCCACTTGAGAACATTTTTGATATGTATGTTGAAATACTTTCCTGCAATACTTTTACATATTCCGAATATTCATTAAACTTCCGTCCTGCCACTCCATCTTTTTTTTCCGTTACGGCTGCTTTAAGATAACTGAAAGCTTCTGCGGCATATGAAGCTGAGCGTTTTATCTCCTCTGATACAAGATATAATGCTGCCGTCGGCTGATTTATCAGTTTGTCATCAAGATATTTTACGGTAAATACTGCTTTCTCTTTTGCCTCGTCACCCCTCACGATGAATTTAACAATTTTTACCATCACCGGTATAAGAGGAAGCCATACCAAAGTACAGACTATATTAAATGTCGTATGTGCATTTGCTATCTGTCTTGAGATTACATCAACTTCATTTCCTTTTGGTGAGATATATCTTACAAACTTTGATAAGACCGGTATCAGAAACATAAACACGATACTTCCCGTTATGTTAAATACACTGTGTGCCACCGCTGTTCTCTTTGCATTTTTTGACTGACCGATAGATGCCAAAAGAGCTGTTATCGTAGTACCGATATTGTCACCAAATAAAATAGGTATCGCACCGCCAAGACCGATAACACTTGTCACTCCATCAGGACCTGCCTGTGACGCAAAATTCTGTAAAACGGCAATAGTTGCCGAGCTGCTTTGCACAACAAGTGTCATTACACATCCAAGCAACACACCAAGAACCGGAATATCTTTTACTTTTCCCATAAGGTCAATAAAAATCGGACTTGTAGCAAGCGGCTTCATGACACTTCCCATAATCTCAATACCCTCAAATAAAAGCCCAAACGAAAAAATGACACGGCCGACCTGTTTTACTTTCTCCTGTTTGCACACAAAGTTAATGATAAATCCGATAAATATCAGAGGATATATATAATCACTTATTTTAAATGCCATAAGCTGTGCCGTCATAGTTGTTCCTATATTAGCACCAAATATAACAGAAATACCCTGTGGCAGAGTCATAAGTCCTGCACTTACAAAACCTATTACCATGACTGTTGTTGCCGAACTACTCTGTAAAACTGCTGTTACCAACGCACCTGCAAGTGCACCCATAATGGGATTTTTTGTAAGAATTCCAAGAATCTTTTTCATTTTTTCCCCGGCAGCTTTCTGCAAAGCATCACTCATACTGTTCATGCCATACAAAAATAATGCAAGACCGCCAAGCAAACCAAACACTACCTTAACATTTTCGTTCATAATCTTTGTCCTCTCTGTAATTTCTTAATAAGTACACACAAAACTAAGCCTATGCTTTATCCTGTTATTTTTTTTATAGTTATCATAAAGCACTTCTTTCTTTACAACACAAGAGTAACAAAAAAACTATGCCGCAACTATCACAGCATAGTAAAATGAATGTCAAGTTTTTGTAAAATCATCACTATTTTTATAAGACGGCATTACTGCATTTTTCTATATATTAACAAAAGGACTGCATATTATACAGTCCTTTTTATAACGCCCATTTTTTATTGTTGACCTCGCCCGGTCTACTCTGTAATCTTAATTTCCTCTATAGTCACATTTTTTTCTTCATCTATGATAAATGCCTTTAACACAGGATTTTCTCTGTCCATTAAAGACAAGATGAGATAATTGACTTTTGAATCATATGCAAGTCTTTTATCTTCCTCAGATGGTCTTGACGGAGACTCCGGATGAGAGTGGAAGTTTCCGAGAAGTTCAAGTCCGTTCTGACGCATATCCTTTACAGCCTGAAGCTGCTCTTTGGGATCCATTGAAAAATGCTCATTGCTATGGTCAATATTTGTAAGAAGATAAACTTTCTTGATATATTTATCATTGCCATCCTTTGTTCCACCGATAAGGCCACAAGCCTCGTCAGGAAGTCCGGCTTCGCAATGTTTTAAAATCTTGTCATAATCATTTTTTGTTAAAAAAAGCATATTATTCCTCGTTTCTGAGCAACTCATTGCAAAGCGGCTATGCAAAGCTCAAATTTGCATATACCATAAACGCTATTTGTTTTTGCTCAAATCTGCACCTGTCACAAAAGACATTTGCTTAATCTTATTTGCCGTCACACTCTGCCTGCTCATAATCAATAAGCTCTGTGATTGTCGGATGGTCACCGCATACGGCACATTTACCGTCAGCCTTTGGAAGTTTGACTGTTCTAAACTGCATTGTGAGTGCATCATATGTAAGAAGTTTTCCTACAAGAAGGTCCCCTACACCGATAATGTATTTGATTGCTTCCATTGCCTGAAGACTTCCGATAACACCGCCCATTGCACCGATAACACCAGCCTGTTTACAAGTAGGAACTGCGTCCTTTGGAGGTGGATTTTTGAATACACACCGGTAGCATGGTCCTTCTCCCGGAACATAAGTCATAAGCTGCCCCTTGAACCTGATGATTCCTGCATGAGAAAATGGTTTCTTTGCCATTACGCAGGCATCATTGATAAGGAATTTTGCCGGGAAGTTATCTGTTCCGTCAATAATAAAGTCATAATCTTTTATAAGATCCATGATGTTTTCTGATGTTACAAATGTACGGTATGTATTTACTGTTACATCAGGGTTCATTGCATTCATTGTCTCTTTTGCAGACTTAACTTTTGCTTTGCCTACATCAGCAGTTCCATGAATAATCTGACGCTGGAGATTTGAAAGATCAACCTCATCAGCATCCGCAATACCGATAGTACCAACGCCTGCTGCTGCAAGATACATTGCGGCTGGTGCACCAAGTCCGCCGGCACCGATGATTAGCACCTTGCTGTTCAACAGCTTTTTCTGTCCTTTAACGCCTACTTCCTGCAAGATGATATGTCTTGAGTAGCGTTCCATCTGTTCATTAGTAAATGCCATTAGAAACTTCCTCCTCCCATGAAATAAAGAAATTCAATAGAATCTCCCTCTTTAACTGTTGTTGTGTCAAATGTATCTTTATCAACAAAATCATCATTTAATGAAACTGTTACATAAAGTGGATTCTCTACCTTTTCAGCTTCAATAATCTGTGCAATAGTTGTTCCCTCTGCGTATTCTTTCTTTTCGCCTGCTATTGTAATCGTCATCTCTTAATCCTCCTATTTATAGTTATAATTTCTATCTTATATATCTAACGGACAGATCTTATTTAAAAGTTCCCCCGATTGTTTTCATATTTTTAATGAAGTGGATATTCGCAATCCGCTCTGCCGCCTGATAGTTTTAAAGTAAAGCTACAAGTTTTTCTTCTATCTCGGCTTTCTTTACAAGACCTCTTGTTCTGCCTTTTTCTTCCCCGTCTTTAAAAAAGACAAGAGTTGGCGAAGCCATGACTTCATATTTCTCCATAAGTTCTTCATCAAAATTGATGTTTACTTTTACAACTTTTGCCCTGTCCTCGTAATCATCTTCTATGTCACCGAGGATAGGTGAAAGCTGTTTACATGGAATACATGAATCTGAGTAAAAATCTACAATTACCGGAAGTTCTGACTGTAATACTTCCTTTTCAAAATCATCTTTAGAAACTCTCTTTGCCATTCTTCGCCCTCCTGTTTTAAGCGATATGCCGCTTTTAAATGACATATCACATTTTATTTTTATATTTAATAAAGTTACCTATTTGAAAGCAGCTTTATTTAAAGAACTTTGCTTTTTATTTTTCAACAGATTTATTCTTCAACCTTTTTAACGATAAGGTCATATGTTCCATTTTCATTGTCAATAAGTTTAAGTATCTGCTGTCCTTCTTCCTTAAAACTTCTTGGAACATTCTGAACCGGCTCACCCTCATTCATTGTAACGGCGAGCACCTGTCCTACTTCTATCTCCTCCATTGCCACCTTTGCCTTAACAAAAGTCATAGGGCAGACTACATCAGTAATATCTACTCTCTCATCAATCTCAAAATCAGCCATTGTACGCCTCCTTTATAACATTTTCAAATTTATCAAGTCCTACTCTGTCCAAAGTAAACTTAAATCTCTCACTTGGTTTTGCATTGTCATCAAAGAACTGGATAGCTGCATCAGTAATTCTAAAAAGCTGCTCTTCTGACTCAACAACAGGAAGCAATTCCTTACCTTTGACAATCTGATTTCCGAATAATCCACCAAATGATACAAGGTATCCTGTCTTTACATCCCATGCGTCAGTAGGACAGGCTTTTGAACAGCGTCCGCAGTAATTACACTTAGACTCGTCAACCTTAACAACACCGTCTGCTATAGTGATTGCACCTTCCCTGCAGGCTTTCTCACATACTCCACAATTTATGCAGGCATCCTGTTTCCATGAAACGATAGCTGCTCCCTTGATTCCTACATCATTCTCCTCTGCCTTAAGACAGTTGTTCTGACATCCTGTTACACCAAATTTAAACTTATGAGGAAGTTCTCTTGCATAATATCTGCTGTCAAGTTTCTTTGCAATATCGTACGAATCAATATTTCCGCCAGGACATATCTGATTTCCCTGACAGGCTGTGATAGTACGAACTCTGGGACCGCACACACCAGGCTTACATCCGCCCTTTGCAAGTTCTTCTTTTACTTCATCAACATCATCAATCTTGATAAAAGGTATTTCCACACTCTGTCTTGATGTGAGATGCACATGACCGTCTCCGTATTTTTCAGCTACTTCAGCAATCTTTACAAGATTTTCTGCTGTAAGGTTTCCACCTACAACCTGCAATCTGAGTGAAAAATTATTTTTCTGTTTCTGACGCATAAATCCGCCTTTTTTTAATGCTGCATAATCTACTGCCATATTTTCCTCCTTGTTTATGAAACCTTTTTAATATGAAGTTTCATACTTTAATGGTATTTTTTCTGCATACATTCTGTTATTTCCAAAATGTTTTTGCACATCATCTGCCATTTTATAACAAATGAACTTAGTTTTCTTTTAATACTCTGTCGAAATCCTCGATAAGATCTTCTATATCTTCTATCCCGACACTTATGCGAATCATATCATCAAAAACATTTGCATCTTTCTTTTCCTGTTCAGAACTGTGAACATTGAGCGTTGATGACGGATGGACTATGAGAGTCTTTGTATCACCTATATTTGACACAATTTTCGGAATCTTAAGACCATCCATTATCGAAAATGCTCTTTCTTTACTTCCGACTCTTACTGTAATGATAGCTCCAAATCCATTGTGTAATACCTTAAGTGCTGTTTCGTGCCAATCACTGCTCTCAAGTCCCGGATAATTGACCGTAAGGTCTTTATATTCTTCAAGATGTTTAGCAAGTTTCAGTGCATTGCTACAGGCTCTCTCCATTCTAAGTCCGAGAGTTTCCATTCCGAGAAGATTGTAAAATGCTGTCTGAGGTGCGATGCACGCTCCTATATTTCTAAACAATCCATTGCGGAGTTTTGCTGTAAATGCAAGCTTTCCAAACACTTTAAACTCCTTCATTCCCGGATATTTTTCAAAATCCCACTTAAACTTTCCACCATCTGTAATGACACCGCTTATTGCATCACTGTTTCCGTTTATATACTTTGATGTTGAATTGATGACAATATCTGCACCAAGTTTTAACGGCTGTGTAAGATAAGCAGATGCAACTGTATTGTCAATAATGAGTGGAATACCTGCTTCATGTGCAATAGCTGCAAGTGCTTCAATATCGGCAACATCAAGTTTTGGATTTCCTATAGTCTCTGCAAATACAAGCTTAGTCTTTTCGTTTATTGCTGCCTTTACAAGCTCATGATCGTTTATGTCTACAAACTTAGTAGTTATACCATATGCCTCAAAGTCATGGAAAAGATCTATCGTTCCACCATACAAGCCTGTACTTACGACAATCTCATCTCCTGCCTGAGTGATATTTAATAAAGCACATGACACTGCTGCCATACCGGATGCACACGCCACCGATGCCATACCACCCTCAAGAACAGTCATCCTGTCTTCAAATGCTGCTATCGTCGGATTGCCAATTCTTGTATAAGAAAAACCGGGTGCTTTATTTGCAAACAGTTTTTCATGCTGTAAAGCTGATTCCTGATAAAACGCACTGGACTGGTAAATAGGTGTAAGCGTAGCTCCTGTAGCCTTATCTCCCGGTGCAGCACTATGTAATAATGCTGTATTAAATCTCATATTATTTATCACCTTTCCTACTAAACATATAATTCCTATCTCTTTAATATGAATTACTATGTCTAGTAATATACGCTACTTTAATGCAGTTGTCAAGATATAAATTCGCAATTACCTGATAATTATATTAAATTTTTTTGTGTGGAGCAAGTTTTTAGTTTTTTATATTTGGGACGAACACAAAAACAGAGGTCATTTTATAACCTCTGTTTTTGTATTTCCATATGCTATATTTATGCTATATTTCCTTACTTTCCCGCTGCCTTATCAAATTCAGCTAACACTTTGTCTGATGGCTTATTTGTGAGCAGGCTTACTATTATTATCACTGCCAGCGATACAAGAAATGCAGGTAATAATTCATATATATCTAATGCTCCTCCAAGTGGACGCACTAGATATTTCCATACAAATACCATCACTCCTCCTGCCACCATTCCTGATAACGCTCCCACAAGTGTGCTTCTTCTCCAGAATAACGCACAGAGCATTACTGCACCGAATGACGCTCCAAAGCCTGCCCATGCAAACGATACGATTCCGAATACGCTGGAATTTGGATTTCTTGCCATAAATATACTTACTATAGATATACCTATTATAGTAAGTCTTGCCGTAAACAGGCTTTTCTTTTCGTCCATCTCTACATGAAAGAAATCATGAAGTATATTCTGCGATACACCCGATGCTGCCGTAAGAAGCTGGCTGTCTGAGGTTGACATTGTCGCTGCCAATATTCCTGCAAGGATAACACCTGCTATAAGTGCCGCAAGTACACCATGTCTGCTTATAAGTCCGGTAATCCTTACGATAACAGTCTCACTGTCTGCAAGATTTTCAAGTGAACCTGCTTTTGTCATTGCAAGTCCTACAACACCGATAAATATACCAACTGTCATAGCTATAACAACCCATACACTTGCGATTCTTCTTGAAAGCGTGAGTTTTTTTTCATCCTCAATAGCCATAAATCTTACAAGAATATGCGGCATACCAAAATATCCGATTCCCCATGCAAGTGTTGACACTATTGAAATAAAACTAAAACTGTTTGATGTATTGTTTGCGGCATCAAATGTGTTATTTAATGAAAGATAACCCGGAAGTGACCTTGCATTGTCCATAACTGCCGCAAATCCACCTGCTGAATTGATACCATATGTAACGACTGTTACAAGTGCAAGTGACATTACGATACTCTGGATAAGGTCTGTCGTGCAGACTGCACCGAAACCGCCCATGATAGTATAACCTATGATAACAAGTGCTGACACTATCATAGCCGCCATATAATCAACACCAAATAATGTATGGAAAAGCTTTCCACAAGCTGCAAAGCCGGATGCCGTATATGGCACAAAGAATATTATGATAACAAGTGCCGCAATGGCATTGATGATATTTTTATTATCGTGATACCTTTTTGAAAAGAAATCAGGCACCGTAATAGCCCCGATATTACTTGAATATCTGCGAAGCCTTCTCGATACAAAGAACCAGTTAAGCCAAGTTCCAATTCCAAGACCGATTGCCGTCCATGCCGCACTGCATATTCCTGAAAGATATGCCACTCCCGGAAGTCCCATAAGAAGCCAGCTTGACATATCACTCGCCTCGGCACTCATCGCCGTAACAAAAGGTCCCATTTTTCTTCCACCGAGATAAAAATCCTCGGCATTATTGTTGTTCTTGCTGAAAGCAAAACCAACATACAGCATTGCTCCAAGATATACAACAATTGCTATGATAATACATACATTTGCACTCATTTAATAACTCTCCTCGTTTGTTTTATTTGAAATCTGATTTTATCAGACCACTCAACGAGATATATTATCACAAATTGTTATATTTGTCATTACATTTTGTAATACAAAGTGTAACAGTTCAGCCATAAAAAGATAATTGACAATATAATGAGCTTGTTCATTATATTGTCAATTATCTTTTTATGGTAGAATAGCCTTTCATTTATTGCATGAAATTAACAAAAGCTGCAAAGCAGCGGCTGACAGCTTGCTGGCAGGTTTATGAATGTAGTAAATGAAAGGCTGAACTGTTACACTTGACCGTATGAAAATCATTCTCCCGGACTGCTTGAAATAACCTTTCCCGTATTCCAAAGCATAACTGTCCTTTTGGCGGCATCCAGCCTTTCTTCTTCTGAATGAAAATCAATCGTAACTGAATGACAGCCGCATTCCATGCACATAACATAATAGCCGCAGCCACATTCTTCCTCTAATAAAGCTCCACCGTCACATAAAGGACAGTCATTGATGTCTAACATATCTTCAATATTCATAGTCTACCTCTTTTCTTTCCGCTATCTTCATAGCTGCTGTATTTTGTTCATTGTACCACAAATTTGCAGGAAAATTACGATTGCTTTCCATATGATATTTTATGTTCTGCCACCACCGACAAAACGTGAAATCGGTGGCATAAGTTTATTACGATAAAATTCATACTGTTTCTTCCGAGCTGTAAGCTCGGCTGTACAATTTGCTATGCTCTACTCCATTCGGACAAAGTTCTGCAATCAATTCATCTAATCTGCTCATGCATCTTCACCGCCTTCCTTTGATTCTGAATTTCTTGCATCTGTCAGCGATTCGTCATCCGTTATCTCCATGTCTTCTGTTTCTCCTAACAGTACCCTGTCAAAATCGCTCTGATACAGACGATCCTGCCTGACACGGTATTTTTCAAACTCACTCAGTGCATACTGCTCGGCAATTTTTGCAGAAATAGAACCTGCGTTGGTTAGAATTTCTTTCCTGCTCAACCGAAGAACACCTTCAAACTGCTCTGCCCAGTCCTCCATGGTCATTGGAACTTCTTCCTCGGCTCTCAACTCTGCCAAATCCAGATAGGCATTGACAATTCTCGCCATTGCTGAAAGTTCTTCCTTTGTCAGATAATTTTTAGCAACGACCACATCGAATTTCTGAATTTTGCCGTTCGGTGCATCCTTCCATGTAGTTAGACCCATATGTTCCTTTGTACTATCTGCACGATGATAGATGGTTTCTGCCGCTGTTTCACCATGAATCGCCCAATGAAGCTGATTCTGCACCCGTGCAAAAAACAGCCTTGTCGTTTGCGACTTTGCATCATAGTCAATGCTGGTAGCATATATATCTGTGATTTTTTGATAAAACCGCCGCTCCGAAAGACGAATTTCACGAATACGCTCTAACTGCTCTTTGAAATAATCTTTCGTCAGAACTGTTCCTCCGTTTTTCAGACGCTCGTCATCCATTGCAAAGCCCTTCACAGTAAATTCTTCAATAATATGGTTTGCCCATTTTCTGAACTGCACCGCACGAGGAGAATCCACCTTATTGCCCACTGCAATAATGGCACTCAGATTATAGTGATTCGTGTTATAGTTCTTGCCGTCTGCAGCAGTTATTCGAAATTTTCGAATAACTGAGTCTTCATCTATTTCACCATCAGCAAAAATTTTTTTTAGGTGATAATTAATTGTATGTGTTTCCACATTGTACAAAAGTCCCATCATCTTTTGTGTAAGCCACACATTTTCATCGAAGTACACAGCATTCACATCGCTTTTGCCGGTAGCAGTGATAAATGTAAGATATTCTGCTGCGGATGAGCGAACAATATCGACTCCTTGCTTTTCTTTTTTCATACACTCACCTCGATTTCTGCGATAATCTTATCAATCTCATCACGTAGCACCTGCTCACGGGCAACAATTTCCTTAATTTCTGCGTTCAGCTTCACGATGTCAATTTTCTCTCTGGTATCCTGAGCTTCAACATAAGTAGACACAGACAAATTATAAGCATTGTTTGATACTTCTTCATAGCTTGCCAGATGTGAAAAATACTCCACTTCTTCCCGCTTTGCAAACACATCTACAATACGGTCTATATTCTCCGGTGTCAGCTTATTATTGTTGGTAACCTCCACGCAATCGCTTGTGGCATCAATCTCACCGCTATTTATGTAATTACACAAGTTTTCGGAAATATAGCGATAAAACATCGTGCCAAGAACATAATTTTTGAAGTCCCAACCATCGACTGCTCCACGCTGTTCGTCTGCTATTGCCCATATTGCACGGTGCAGTTCATCTCGTTCCTGTTCCTTTTTGGTATCAACCATTCTCTTTTCCTCCGTTATTCTCTGATGTACTCTCGAAATCTTCTGAACAGAGAATTTCGAGATGGATTTTTGATATACAATGACATTTTCGCAGTGCATACACGGTGTGTACGACGAGAAAACGGAAACAATATATCGGAAATGCAGCCGAAATGACTCGTTTTGAGAAGATACCGAGAGTACATTCTGATATATCAACTATGTATTCATAATTTTTTATAACCGACTACCATATCAGCTCTCCATTATTTTGCCAACAAATATAGTGAAAGTATATCACGGAAATGTGATTTATTCAATTTGTATCATAATTGAATTATTTTCGCTGTAGCTAATTTGAAATATGTAGCATTTTGTTTTCTTTTTCAATAACCTAACCTCCCAATTTATTCATTTGTCAATTTTCCCGACTGCTTAGCTAATTTCTTTTCTTCTCTCTTTACTCTATGTTCTAATTTTCTAATATCTTCCGATGCGGGTAAATTTTCTGGCTTAATACCTCTCTGCCCCAGCATATCCCTGACTGACATATTATTTTCAACATGCTCAATAGTAATAGCCGTCTCACCCTGTAATTCTTCTTCAACATTATAATTTGTCATTTCAGTTGCAAGGTTCTTTGCAGCAATAGTA
>ENA-ORTB01001062-ORTB01001062.1-human-gut-metagenome-genome-assembly--contig:-NODE-1062-length-32899-cov-5.017111_pt1 | contig 32899 bp, 33 predicted proteins | sample MGYA00241905_ERZ509174 | MGnify/ENA primary metagenome ERZ509174 (study PRJEB26280, sample SAMEA2338851) | human gut metagenome | biome: human gut; feature: human-associated habitat; material: faeces... | reverse complement strand
AAAAAAGGGCAAAAAACCATTAACGCTTATTGGAGCAGAATCTGGGTGCAACAGAGAATTGTGCCGTCTGACCGACAGAATCTTGGCATGATCCTGAGAGATAACGGACTTGACTTTTATGATGAGTATAAGCTGCTGACGATGACAAACGGACGCTGCTCACAGGATAGCTATTATTTGGAGCCGATTTCGGAGAAGGATATTCCGAAGGAATTTGTGAAACGAAATCAGCAGAAAGTAGAAGACGTTATCCCGCTGCCAGAAAATCAGTTGCTGGTGTTTTTCCGAGATGGATGCGTGAAGAAGCATGATTTGGTGCAGCTGGCGAGTACAGACAAGCGGTTTGCTCCGGTGCTCCAGAACGAAAATACATTTCGCGCCGTTAATGTGGAAACGGATGGTTATGGTATTTGCTGGGGAGAAAACCTGTGTATTGAATGCGGAAAGCTCTATGCGGCAGGGAAAAAGGTTCCGTTAAGCATGGAAGAGTTCAAGTGCTTCGTAAGAGAACGTGTAGTTGACTCGGCTGAGGCTGCAGAGGAGCTGGCATGTTCTAAACAGAATGTAGATGATCTTGCGAAACGGGGCAAACTCCATCCAATTAAAGAAGGCGCAAAATATCGATTGTTTCTGAAAAGTGAAGTAATGCAGCGGAAATGGAAATAATGCGGGGTAAAAGCAGTATGACTTGGAGTAAGGGAGCTGTATCACAATGGAGTCACTCTGGCTGCAAATTTGCGACATTCAAGGTCGCCTCTTTAAGCTTGCATGGAAAGCAGGTTACGACAGTGAAGATTTTATGAAACAGTTCATGCGTTCCAGAGTTGCCCGTGATTTGGATTCGGAGTACAATCGGATGCAATGGGCGGGAGAAGAGTATCTTCTGGAAGAATTTGCGGACGAGTGTCCACAGACTATAAAGGGAAATGCTCAATATGATAAGGAAGTTATGTATTGGGCGGGCTATCTTTACCGATATTGGCACATTCTGACCAAGGAATCAAGCAAGGAAATTTATGCGCAGGCTCCGGCAAAGACCATGAACACCAATTATTTGATGTTCCACACCATGGCTCCAGAGCTGGCAATTGAAGATCTGAAAGAGCTGCACCAACAAAAGAAACATTCCAAAAACAAAAAAAGAGAAAACCAGAATAAAAAATAAACAGTGCGGGGTGACATGATGCCACTCTGCACTGTTTTGCTTAGGTAAAGGACTTGAGCACTTCTTTCAGTGCTTCACGCTGTTCAGGGGACAGACGGGCCAGAAGTTCTAAAAACTCCTGCTGTTCCTCCAAAGTAAGCCTGTTCTCCGGCTCAGAATGATTTTGGCGGTTCATAAAAGATACTTGCTCCTTTCGGCAAATCCTGTTCAGCCATCAGTTCAGCACGAATCTGACGCTTATATTTATAATAGGTATTCCGGGCAAGACCTGTGAGTTTCATGCACTCGGCATCGTCAAGTGTGCCGCCAAAGGTCTTGCAGTGGGTACGGATGATCTGCTTGGCTTCTCTGGATTTTTTCGTTTCAAAGCCAACACCCTTTTTGCGGCCAACCTGCTTGCCGTTCAGCCGGGCCGTCAAAAGTCCCTCACGGGTGCGCTGGTGCAGATCGGCAACTTCTTTTTCGGATTGTTCAAAGGCCAGCTTGATCTGCTCCTTTGCCAAGGCCATCAGATACTCGTTGATGCCCTTCAAGATGAAGTCCACATTTGTCCCTGTCATGGCAATGCTGCCGGACAGGGCTTTTTTGTAGGTCTCGGTGTCGATGTGGTGCTCTTTCAAAAACACCAGCCGGATGCCCTTATGGTAGAGGTCTTCGTACAGAGCAAAACCTTCTTCTGCATTTCTGGACATCCGGGACACTGAATCGAACACCACCGTATCTCCTGCTTTCAGAACCCGGTAAAGCTTCAGCCACTCCGGGCGAAAGATAGATGTACCGGTGTAGGCTTCCTGCACAATATGGGCAGTCGGGTACTCGGCCTTGATGTTGCGGATCTGACGGTCAATGCTCTGCTTTGCCGTAGAGATACGGCAATAGCCATAGATGTTCATGCGTCTCCTTTCTGGCTCAAAGATAACGAGCGACATTTTTAAGACTGTGTTTTGCACCTTGAAATGGCCTGAAAACGGCTGATTTTAATACAAAACAGAATATACGGTATTTTTAATACAGTTTTAGTGGGCATAGGCAGTCATAAAATCAGAAATGGTAGTGCACGGTTTGTGATTGGCGGTGTCCTCGCCATCCAAAGGAGCGTAGTTCCAGTCGGTATCCTCGTCAATATATCGCCGCCCATCGTCCGGCAGATCCAGCGGTTCCGCAAGGATAATGGTGCCCCAGTGGTTGACCATCACAAAGGGTGCGATTTCGCAAGGGATGCCCCGGCACTCATCATCATGCCGGACATCGTAGGTATACAGGCCATCCGGGACAGTATCCCTCTTGATGCGGATGCTGGTGAACAGCGCAGGCTTTCCGCAAACCGTAATCTCTTCGTAGTGTTCGGTCATTGCATGAAAGGTCATAAAGCGTTCCTCCTTAAATTTCAATAATAAAAGCTCTGAATTTCTCTTTGTAGAAATCCATTGCACTCTGCGGCAGAGAAGTCAGATTCCCTTCGTTGTCGCATCCGGCCAGAAATCCCGGCCCGGCAAGGACATCGGCTCCATCCCACAGCGGACGATTGAGCGGCAGGCCAAGCAGCTTGCCTTCATCATTGCAGACCAGTGTGACCTCTGAATCGGTATCACTCAATGTGATGCATTCGATCAACCCGCCTACAAATTTCTGCATGGCTTCAAGGGTGTTGTCCAGCTCAATCTCTTTTGGCAGCTCCATTGGAATGAGCGCAAGGACTTTTATTTTTTCTTCTTTCATCGTAAAATCTCCTTATGCCACGTTTAGCCTTGTAGCCTTGTAACAGTCAGCACATAGACCATCATGGGTGGCGGCAAATTCCGCTGCCTGCATGATAGAGCCATCTTTTAGCTTAACCCTCTTAATGGGCTGATTGCACCGGGTGCAAATGCAGGGCACAGGCGGCTGTTCCTGCTTCGGGGCAGCGGATCTCGGTTTCGACTGCTTTTGCGGCTCTGCCTCCGGCTGCGGTGCAGCATCTTCCGGCAAATCCTCTCCGGCATAAACGTACAGACCAAGACCGAACATGGCAAGGTTCTTTACCAAGCACCGCATGATGGTTTTATTTACATCGAACATGGAGGCAGCTTCTACGGTACGTTCTTCCATACCAATTTTTTCTCTGTGGTGTGTCTGCGGATTGTAGTCCCATTTGGGAGCCGTATAGGTGTAGGGGATAGCTTTCATGGCCTTGTTGGAATTATCCATAACAGGAAGCCACATTTCGTGAGAAACGCCCTCGATGGTGACGGATGTGTAAACCATGAAGCCAGTGATAGGATCATAGACGTAAGGAAGACCGTTAAACTTTTTGACCTCATAACTGGCAGATGGGTACAGCTTTTTTACTTCAGCCCACGCATACGGCCAGCTAACATATTTCAGCTCGGTGCTACCGGATTTTTTGACTTCGAGATGGTCTTTCAAATTGACGGCGAATAATTTTACAAATGGATTTTCCATAATGATACCTCCAGTACGAGTAAAGAAAAGAGGCGCAACAGCATTTGAACTGTTGCGCCTCTTCGGTGCTAAAATTACGGATTTAGTAGAAAATCAATGATGTTTCGATGAATGATTCCGTTTCGGCTTAAATTTGCCAGATCACCACTGATTACATATTTAGGATAGTTGTCGTGCAGCCGCTCCAGATTTCCAAACTCACGCGCTTCATCAGCAGGAGTAATCAGGTAGGCAACCTGAATATAGAGCTTTTCATCTCCACGGTAGCAGATAAAATCAATCTCGGTGTCGTCCAGCTTGCCGACCTGAACTTCATAACCACGGCTCCGCATTTCCAGATATACAATGTTCTCATACAGCTTGTTGCTGTCGATCTTTTCGCTTTTCTTAATGACGTTCCGTAAGCCAAGATCGACTGCGTAGTATTTTTCTGTACTGGACAGGAGAGCTTTTCCTTTGATGTCATAGCGGCTTGCATTCAGCAGGATAAAGGCTTCTTTGAAGTAATCCACATAGGTCAATACCGTAGAAGTTGCAATTTTCATGCCTTCCGAAACCATTCGTCCGCTGATATTGCGTGCAGAGAATGGATTGCCGATGTTGTCCAGCAGGAAAGCCAGGACGTTCCTCAATGCAGTCTGTTCCCGGATATTGTGACGCAGCATAACATCGCGGACAACGATAGCTTCATAAAGGTCATCCAGATAGGTGGCAATCGAATGATCGTCTGGTAGAAAGAAACGCTGGGGAAAACCGCCGTATTTCAAATAGTCTGCGAAGAGCTTTTCATCCGAAGTATAGGTTCCGTTTTCGATGCACTGCTCTTTTGCTTCGGCAAGAGAAAACGGGAAGACCTGAATCTGGATGTATCGACCGGAAAGATAGGTCGCCAATTCGCCGGAAAGCAGCTTTGAATTGGAGCCTGTCAGATAAATGTCACAGTCAAAATCTACCCGAAGAGAGTTGATTGCAACCTGCCAGCGGTCTACTTCCTGTATCTCATCCAGAAGAATATAGATTTTTCCAGAGCACCCAGCAGCCTTTTCAGAGATGTAATCGTATAGAGCCTCTGCGGTGTGTGTGCTGCGGAAGCGCATGGATTCAAAGTTTGCCTGAATGATATTTTGTGCAGGAACGCCGCGCTGAAGAAGTACATCTTTGATCTGTCCAAGAAGAACGGTCTTTCCGCAGCGACGAATACCAACCAATACCTTGATTAAGTCTTGGTCGATAAAAGGAATAATCTTATCCAGATAGCTTTTTCGCAGAACCATAATAGATCACCTCACATTCTTATTTTAGCATACAATTTCCGTGAAGTAAACTGTTTTGTAGCCTAATATCAAACAAAATGCTTGCATAATTCGATTCTGTACACTTCAAGATGCACAAAATTATGCTGCATGAACGATGGTGAGCCGACGGCTGCTGATATTTTTGCTGTACTGATTAAAAATCTCCGGCTGCTCCTTTTTCAAACGCTGGGAGTCCACACGCTTGCTTTCGGAAGATACCCAGGACACTTTGTAGCCTGGAGCTGTACCGTATGCTGCATCCTGCATTTCCAGCTTGACTTTTTGTTCGATGGCGCTCTTTTCCTGTTCCAGCTGTTCGATCTGGTCAGAAAGGGACTGCCGTTTATCCAGTAAACCTCGGACTGCATTTAAGTCTGCGGTCTTGTTGGCGTTTGCGGTTCCGTACATCTGGTTGATCTGCTGTGTGTCGCCATCGCTTCCAGTAGGGGCTGGTGGAATCTCAGGCATCACGTTGTACTTCCAGAAATGCTCCTCTTCTGCAATGAGGCTGTCCAAAATCTCCTTGTCCGTTGTGATTTTGTGAATCACAAGCCCTTTTCCGAAGATCAGAGCGGCGATATACCAGCAGTCGAAGCCGCTTACAGCAAGATAGTGATTGATCTGAGCCATATAGTACGCAGGAATTTTATCATCTGCCCACTTGTCAGCAGAAAACGGCGAGACCGTCTTACACTCCAATCCGGCTTTCTGTCCGACGATCAGGCGGTCAAAGTCTGCCAAAAGCAGAGGATGAGTCTCGCTCTGGTAGATAGCATTTGCTCTGCGTACTTTCAGCCCGGTTGCTTCTGTGAAACGCTGGGCAACATATTCTTCCAGATCACGTCCCTGCCGCATGGCCTCATTGTCGATGTCCTCAATGGAATCACTGATTTTATCGTGATAGACCTGAAAGGCAGAGCGGTAGGGATTAACGCCCAGGATGGCTCCGGCATCGGTGCCAGTGATACCGCATTTGCGATAGCAAAGCCAGTCTTCTTTCGATAAATTTAATGTAGATACAAGTCTTTTCATGCGATTTTCATCCTCGCTTTCATATTTGCTTCTGCAATTTCAAAATCTTCCTGAACCAAGTCCTCGATAACGTAGGAAAATTCGTCTACCAAAGAACGGTCATCGTCAAGCCACAGTACATACAGAAAATCTAAGATGTTTCGCTGCACACGCAAATGGTTCCAGAAGCGTTCTTCCATTTTGTTTTCTGCATCCAGAGTTTGCAGGATGGTGGAAATTGTGCTTTTAATCGTGATCTCATAGGAGATAGAAGCCGTTATCACAGGAGGCTTTTTATTGGTATTACCAAGGAACTCAGAAAATTCCCGGATAACCCGACTGCATACATCGTTCATATAAAGTCTCCTTTATGCTGCCAGTACCATCTTGTAGGCTTTGTCGATCATCGGATTGCCCTCTGCGGTGCGCAGGAACAGGTTTTCGTTATAGTTTCTTGTCTTGCGAATGGGGTCTGCATGGGTGGCAAAATCGGAAACAGCATTCACGAAACGCCAGCCGTTTTTGCCGACCCATGCGAGGTCAGGCGCATCATAATAGCGGGCTTTCAACTCTTCCTGCAAACGCAGGTTGTTTTTTCGCTGGCCATCGGTCATGTCTTCCGTAACAGGGAAGAACTCATTGATGAACTCCTGCACCTTGCGGTCAGACAGCTTGATAGTGGTCAAATCATAGATGCCTTTGCCAAGCTCGCTCATGTAACTGTTGGCAAGCTGCAAAGTTTCACGGGCATCCTGTACACGCAGCATGACGTTTTCAGTGTGCCGTGCAGTCCAGATACGCTTTGCAGAACTGAGAGCTAGATTCAGGGTGTTCTGGCAGACAACACGCACAGGGGTCATAGCAACCTTTACACCAGAGCTTCCATCATGGCTGTTGAATAACACAAGATACGGTGTCACTTCATCTCCGGCGATAATGTACTTTTCCGGCAGCTTCGCCAGCATCCAGACCTTTTTACCGCCCTGCAAAGAACCGGCAGTTTCATAGGTGACACCCTCACCGAGCAGATCATCGGTGAACTGGAAGGCTTCCTCGTTCTGCACGATGCGGTAGCGGTCAGATACGACACCAAGCACGGCATCATCGGTGCTGCGGACGTTGGCACGATAGCCGGGGATCATAGCACCTGTGCCGGAATAGATGTTGCGGCTCTCTACTTTCCAGTCCAGACCAGCCAACTCCAAGGCTTCACGGCTTGCAGGGGCATCCATAACAATACGGCCAAGGCCGTGCCAAGGGGTTTCACGAACAGAGAACATGGTTTCAATATTAGCGGACATAGTTTGTACCTCCTGAAATTTTGATTGTATTACTTGTTTTCGAGTTTGTGGGCAGTCCAGATGATGAGCAGCGCAGCACCTTTTCCGATTGCCTTTGCGACCGTCATAAGAACTTTTGCTAGGATGTCGGCCATTGGTATTTCCTCCATTTGTCATTGAAAATTAAAAGACATGGAGATTTTGAAAGTATCAATTCTCTATGTCTTTTCTATTGATATAATATATAACTAAATATTTTGAACATACGCCAACTCGGCGCTAAACACCTGAAATAGAGGCGAAATGGAGAGCATTCTATGATGATTTATGACAAGAATGACAGAAATGACAACTTTTTTGAAAATCATAAAATAAAAATCAAAGAAATGCTAGAATGGAGAACAGATTCCAAAAGCTAATGAAGTAGTGAAACTAATAAAGTGTGACCGATTATCTAAATACTTGAAGAGCGAAAAATATATAACAAAAGGAACAAGATTGAATCTTTATCAATCTCGTTCCTTTTGTGTGCTATTATATTAAATTGTCAAGAGAAAAACCGCTCTGGCGAAGACGTATTCCTTTGAATCCTCGAACTTGCTTATCACTAGAACGAGGGTAGCATTGTTGCTTAGGCGGTATATTGATGCTTTTCATGAAAGTGTTGAATTCAGTGCTAGAACATACAGGGATAAAGTTATCGTAACAGTAATCTTCATAGGCTTTTCGCATGGCAGAAGTTGGACAAAAGAATTTTTTTCCAAGTTCACAGCAGGCATTTATAAAACCTGGCAAATAGTCGATAGCACACCTTTCTACGGAGACTTTTGTGTCGTCTTCTGGAATGTGAGGGAACTTGTAATCTAGTTCCTCCAGCTTTAAGGCGTATTTTAGGAGGTATGTTACGATTCCATCGCGCTCGTTCCAAAGTTTTTCACTAAGGTCAGGATCTTCTTCTGTAACGGTATTTTCAAAAGGAAGATATATCAATCTATTCCAAAATGCAGTATCATCCTTTTTGAGACGGAGGCGTGAATTAGAAGCAAAAACTAACTTAACTGGATGGTCGAGCTTTTTTGATGTCTTACCTTTTCGTTGAACTTCTACTGTATCGCCGCCAGTGATTTGTTTTAATTTGGCCACAGCGGAAGCACTCAATGGTTCTTGCGGCAAGTCAAGAGATATATTTATCCTTGAATGAAGCAAAGCTTCAGATTCAAAACGTCCACCAAGATCACCTACAGGAAGATTACTTACAGATTCGGGTGGATATAACCGCTGTATAAAATTGAATAGGACGCTCTTTCCTGTATTGGGCTTAAATCCAGCAAGAAAGAAGAATTTGCCGCGTGTTGTATTAACCAAGAGATAGCCTAATGCCATCAGCAACCGTTTTTTTAAGTCCTCACGGCCTCCGGTGGTGTCTTTTATGAATTTCTTAAATACTTTACAGGTGGCATCTTTATTATAGCTTGCATTTAGGCAGGTAAACGTAAGAAATATTGGATTGTGATCAAACTGACGAATCCCATCAATCTTGTTGATAAAGTAAAGGCCATTTTGTAAAGGACAACAGGTTTCTTTGCCAAGGTCTTCATCTCGTTCTAACCAAGGATCTGTTTTTATACATCTATAAAGATCATTATAATTACGGAGATTAGGTGATTTATTAAGTTTCGGGTCAATATGGTAACGATAAAGTTTGATTACATCATCTTGATCTACTAGCTTATAGTAATGGGCTTCATTGTCGTAATGATACACTAGTCCATTTCTAACGATAAATGGCGTTTTGCTAGTTAATTTTCTCTCTAACGTAATAATGGAAGGTTGTTTTCGAGGAGATTTTTTTTCTTTTGGATTGGCAGAGTTGCTATCGCTTTTGTCATCTGGTTCATCATCATCGAAAGGTACGCCAAACTTTTCTGCTAGATCTATTTGAGGATGTGATGAGCCTTCTGAAGCATTGTCTTCATCGTCAGATTCGGCAGCAGCATGAAGAAATTCATCATTATCATCATCATCGAAAGGTACGCCACAAGGTACGCCAAACTTTTCTGCTAGGTCTATTTGAGGATGTGATGAGCCTTCTGAAGCATTGTCTTCATCGTTAGATTCGGTAGCAGCATGAAGAAATTCAGAATCTTTATCCGATACGATGCAATTTTTTTCAGAAAGATTTTCCGAAGTAGATTGATCGCCTGTGCTCTGAAGCGATAAGGATTCAACATCAGAATCCTTATCGCGGTCATCAGTAATAGGTTGAGCATTATTTATGCTCTGAAGCAATGAGAGGTGCATATTTTTAGCATGATTATAAATTATACGCTTAATTTCTTCATCGTTATACTTGCAATCAGAATTGGAAAGAGTAGAAAACACATTGAGAACATCATTTGGAAAAAAGTCACTTTTGATAGAAAATGATTCATAAAGAATCTGTGCAATCTCTTTAGCGGAGATGTCTTTTGAGTGACACAGATTTTCAATCGCTTCAAAAATTTTGATCCGAGCATCATTATCGGATTTCTTTGAATCCATCATTGTACCTCCAAATTCGATCCACATACAAAAATAGAACTCTGGCTAGATGGCTGCTTTGCTTAGGCTTTTACGTATCGTGTCATACGGCCAGCCCCGATGCGTTGAATACTTCCAGTCTTGACCATAGCACCTAGAACAGCTTCGACCGTTGTAGGACTAACATCAGGAAGGATTTTACAAATCTCCGATTTGGAGAGCGGTGTCAGGCTGTTCAACACGGTAGCTTCTATGCGAGCTTTTTTTGTGATTTTCTTGCCGTTGACAACGGCAAAACGCTTATCCAGCTCCTTGTAGCACATATAGAGCGTAGAGAGGAAGTTTTCAATAAAAGGAAAATAAGTGTTTTCGTTTTTCTCCCATCCGATAGAAGATTGACGCAGAGCTTCGTAATAATAGGATTTATAGTCGCTGATCTGTTCCTCAAAGGAAACGTATTTGCCCGCGTCAAAACCATTTTTGTAGAGCAGCAAAAGTGAAAGCAGCCGTGACATTCTGCCGTTACCGTCTCGGAATGGATGAATGCAGAGGAAGTCAAGAATGACGCAGGGAATTAGAAGTAGCTGGTTAATATTTGCATCGCTTCTGGCATCCAGATAGGCAAGTGTCAGCTGCTCCATGGCTTCTGGGGTCTCATTTGCTGGAGTAGGACGGAAGCGGACTTTTCTTTTACCATCGGCATCAATTTCAAGAATTACATTGTCGTCTGTTTTGTACTGCCCACCAAAGCCGTTTCCGGTGAACTGCATCAAAATTTCGTGCAGATGCAGAATGTCACTCTCACGGAAGTCAATATGCTCGTATCCTAAATGAATTTCGTTCAGAGCATCACGATACCCGGCAATCTCAGCTTCATTATGATTTAGCGGTGCACTATTCTGGTTTACGATGGCAGCAATGCGTTCATCGCTGGTTACAATTCCCTCAATGGCGTTGGAACTCTTGATGGACTGAACTTTTGCAACAGCTTCCAGTTCGGTGAACACCTGCATATACTCAGATTTTCGCACACCTGCCATCGTCTTTAGTTCAGCAATATTGGTTGTAAGATTCAGAAGATTTGCCGGGAGCAAACCGTTGTTCAAAAAGGAATAGTCGAAAGTTCTCACGCTCATTCCACCTTTCTGCATATAATTATACCTTATTATATGCAGAATATCAATTTTATCTGCATATAAATTTTTGCTTTATATGCAGATAAAGCCAAAGATTAAAATGACAAAAGCAAGTTATGTTGCATATAGGACGACATAACTTGCTTCTGTACTCCTAAGATGAATGAACTGTATCGTGCAGCCAAACCAGAAACCAATCTAAAAGCTCTGCGCACACTAGCAGGACTGAGCCAGTCAGAACTTGCTGCACAGGCTGATGTTCCGGTGCGTACAATCCAGCAGTACGAGCAGCGGCAGAAAGACATTAACAAAGCGCAAGCTGTAACATTGCTTCGTCTGGCACGGACGCTGAACTGCAAGGTAGAAGACTTAATGGAGAAAGTTCTCCTTTGAACAACACAAAAACAAAAATCCCTCTGCACAAAGTATCTACCTGTGCAGAGGGATTTGTAGGTTAAACGAAACTCAAATAAGACCAAGTTCGGATTTGAGACCTTCCTGAAGGACACCAGAAAAATTGATATGGGCAGCTTCAGCAGCATCATTCAGCCAGCCAGGAATAGAAAGCGTTTTTTTGACGGGCTTGAATTTTTTCTTATACTCTGTCATATCAAACGGAACCATTGCTACGAAATCACCCGGATCAACGGTTAATGCGGAAGGAAGAGATGGTTTAGGGCAGACTTTCTGATCTTCGAGCATAAGGCCGATTGCATCTTGTGCCATAGTGATTGCTTCGTCCATGGTTTCACCTTGTGTGAAGCAGCCTTCAATATCAGGAATGGCGACAGAGTAACCTATTTCTTCTGGGTGAAAAATAGCAGGATAAAAAATAGCGTTCATGTGATTACCTCATCTATATAAAAGAGCACCAGACCAAATGATTATGGTGTTCAAAAATGTTAGCATACAGGAAATGCGCAACTGTATGGATTGGCATTTTTTGATTTACGCACATCAGCTCAGTTGCATTTAGTGCGGGGCATTTTATAACCTCCATTTATTTTAAGATTGAATGTAAGAATTCAATCAGGTGATTATTCACTGATACCGGCTTGTTTGAGGATATTCTTCTCAGTACCGACTTTCAGATCTTTAGCATGAACTGGAACGATTGTTGTCTTTCCAGTTGTCGGGTTGTGGTACTTGGCATGGGAACCATTCGCACTGACGTAGACAAAACCGTGCTGCTCCAGCAGCTTAATGATCTGCTTCGGAGTCTTTGGCATATACGCATTCACCTCCTTTTGCTTTCCACCTTCAGTATATACGTAAAATACGTATATGTCAAGAACTGAAAAAAGGATTGCCTAGCATAATGCTAAGCAATCCTTTTTCGTGATCCGGACGGGACAATAAACGAAAACTTGTGTACGTTAGATTACACAAGTTATATTGTGTAATCATGCAAATTTCATTGGCGGTTTTAATGTCCGATAATAGTAATTTACGGACATTAAGCATTCTAAATAAAAAGCCGCTGCATCTGACAGCGGCTAATGTCCAGCATTATTCTGGGGGAGTTTTCACTCTTTAGGAGTAGCCTGATCCAAAATATAATGAACATATTCGTTTACAGACTTACCTTCCTTTTGAGCAGCTTTCTTTACGCGATTGTAAAGGCTTGGCTGTAACACGAGCTGAAGACGACGGCTCTTAGTTTCTACATACATCGGATTCATTTTATATCCGGCTGGCGGCGTGTTCTGAATTTTTGCAGGTACACTGACCTCGACGGATTCCTGTACCTGTTCAGTCGGTTCTTCTGGTTCTGGCGTAGTGATGAAACTTAATGCCGGATTTCCCTTAAAACTCTTTTTTTGTGTACTCATATCCATTACTCTCCTCTAAGCATTTCGTCAATGAATGCTACGTAATCGTCTGTTACTTTTGCTTTAGGGGCATATTTGAAAAGACTCTGCTGACTTATCTGAGCTTCTTTTACGGCGATTGCCTCACGAATGGTAGTCTTAAAGACTTTGGTTCCAATTTTTGCAGCAAGCTGGTTAGCGAGATCAGCGACATCTCTGCTCAGAACAGACCTCGAACTATAACGGGTGAGCAAGATTCCATCAACCTTTAATGCAGGGTTGCAATACTTCTTAACAGGTTTCATAGTTTCTGAAAGCTGCTCGATGCCCTGCAAACTATAAATATCAGCCTGTGCAGGAATAATAACGCTATCGCAGGCTGTAAGAGCATTAACCGTCAGGATGCCGAGTGCCGGAGGTGTATCGATGACGATATAGTCGTACTCGCTTTCAATCGGTTCAAGAGCTTCCTTTAGTCTATATTCCTTTCCAGTATCAGCAATAAAGGCATCGGCCCCAGCAAGAGAGTTGCTAGCAGGGATAATGTCGCCGTTATTGGTGTGCTGGATAGCTTCCTGTGCGGTTGCTTTCTGCGTAAGGACTTCTAGCGAAGTGATTCCGTCTGGATTGGCACCGATTGTATATGTCATGTTTCCCTGTGCATCTAAGTCTATGGCCAAAACGGAAAAGCCCTTTAAGCTAAGGCCAGCAGCCAGAGCTTCTGCTGTTGTACTTTTTCCTACGCCGCCTTTCTGATTGATAATGGCTATTTTCTTGCTCATTGATGGGTGCTCCTTTGATGATGTATGATTGATGTTGCGTATATGCGCATACGCAATTGTGCAACCTATATTGTGTATACGTTTGCTCGTGCGAGATTATCCGAAAATTGCTTTTGCTATGCGGTTTTCGCTATCGTTCTTTGCTCTTTCCAGTGCGTGACTATAAATAAGAGTAGTATTGATATTTGCATGACCCAGTAGTTGTTTCGTTTCTTCTACCGTTCCACCATTCAGCAGATTCAAAGTGGCTGCTGTATGCCGCAGGCTATGTGCTGTCAGTCTATCACTATTCAAATCGATCTCTATGAGGTGATTTTTAGCAACACGACTAATGCTGCGTGTTGTCATGCGTCCACCGCTATTTCGGTTTGAGATAGATGAAAAAAGTGGAGCACTCGAATCCGTCTCACCTCGAAGCACCAGATATTTTCTGATAGCATCTTCAACTGGTTCTGCAATTTTTACATAATCCGCTTTTTCTTCATGGCCCTTTCCCTGATAGTAAAGTGCTACGGAATCTCCGGCTGTTCTAATGTCTCCAATATCTGCCCGGACAATGGAAATCGTTCTAAGTCCAGTCGTTACCATTAAAGAGAGCACTGCATAGTCGCGTAGACCTTTCAGGGTGGAAGTGTCAATGGCATCAAGTAGCTTGCTTACCTGCTTGGTGGTCAGATAGTCCCTCTTGTATTCTGAATCTAGTTTTGCGCCTTTGATATGTGCAGCGATGTTCGGATACAGTCTTTCTTGCTCTGTCCACTGGAAAAATAGCTTGACAGCTTCTAGGTAGCTCTGCACAGTCGTTGGCTTATGATTTTTCTTCAATTCATCACGGTAGGCAATAACAGTCTCTCTCGTTGGCTGTCGGATTCCACGGACGGAAAGGTATTCTCCAAAATACTTGATTCCTTTTGTATAGGTTTCTATTGTTTTGGGACTTGCATCGATGAACGCAATCCAGCGGCTAAACAAATCTTGATTTAGTGGATTTTGCTCAATCAGATAATTTGTGCGGTGGATTGACAACTCTTCCATTGCTAAGTAATCCTCTGAATATGTGTATGTGTTATTGTGTAGCCTTTATTGTGTATTTGCTTTTGAGTATGGTGAGCTCTGTATATATTATAAACTTTTTATTGTAAAACGTCAACTTTCTATTTCGATGAATAATGAAAAATCATTTAATGAATGGAGTATGCTTATATGTGTATACACAATTACAGTATACAAAATCCGCAGCCACATCGGAAACTCGATAGTGACTGCGGATTTTTCTCAGCTTTGCTCTAAGTACAGAATCAGGCTCTTCTTATAGACCCTCCATAGCTTTCCAACTTTGAATGCTGGAAGTTCTCCTGAGTTCAAAAGATCCAGAAGAAGATTTTTACCAATGTGCAAAATTTCTTGAACTTGCTTAAAATTCAGAACGTCTGGGTATTTTTCTAAATCTGACATTAAAATCCATCTCCTATCTTTGGCTTACTGTAATTACAGCGTTGGCTTGCAACAGTCCTCGTAGGTACATTTTTTCAGAGGGTCACGTTTACGCTTCATCGGTCAATTCCCTGTACCCTCGAATAAATCGGAGCAACCGGGAATCGTGCATACTGTCGATTATTTAGAATCTGATCTGGGATAATTGCCGTATTGATCTCCAGCATATCCAATGTTTCATCGATTCGCTTTCTTTTACCTTTACCATATTTCACAGATTCATCTGGGTGATTTGCTGCTTCGATGTAGGCTCGAACTAGCTCTTTTGTGCTTTTGTCCAGATTGCTTTCTTTCAGACGCTCTAATGCACCTGAAGCGTTATACCACGGGTGCGCTCCAAACATTTTGTAGGCGCATTTATAGAGAAGAACCGGAATCACTGTTTTAAGTTCTGTAAAGTAGTCAAACAGCGCATGATCTTTCAAGCTAATTTCCATGTCATCCAGATTTTTGTGCTCAAACTTTTTCAGATATGGCCTTTTCAACTGGATTTCATATCGGACAAGATTCTTTGAAGCAGCAATATCTTCGGACCGAATTGCATATCCTTTCTCTTCTTCGGCTGATAATTGCTTATGCTTATCGTATAATTCAAAATTATACTTTTCTTTTATGAACGTGCAACTTCTTATTTCATTATGCTGGTCATGGTGTTCTTCTCGTCCTTTTCCATGAGGTTTAATTTTTCCTGCATAACGAACCACTTTCATAGGGAGCGTTGGGTCAGTCTTCACATAGAAATCTTGCGTAATGTCTATGCGTTTCATTTTCCAGACGATAGAATCTTCGACATCCAGAATACCAAGGCTCTCCAGTTCGTTCAAGAAAATTTCTTCTTGACAGGCCAATCCACGCGGAGATAGATTAGTTAGAGCCAGTCTCGATGGTTCTCCTGCAATTCGGGCAAGATTCACGCCGGATAAGGTTATATAGTTTTTCTTGTATTCTGGACACGACGACAGCTTGATTGTCAGTCCACCGCCTATTCGCTTATAGATATAATAGTTTTCAGGCATTCCGCTGCAATGTACCTGACAGTATTTTCCCTCGTTCATCAGATTTTTGATTGATTCAAAGAGATGGGATTTCGATTCATAATCTGAGTATTCACCGACAATTTCAAAGGTGTGGATTGATGGAGATAAAATTGGGAGCTTTTTGGGCATAGTCATAAACATGACCTCATCATAAAATTTATCTCACTGTTATATCCCCATCTAAGTTTTAATAAATCTAAATAATCCTATGTAATCTATCCTAATATAGAAACATCTATATAAAACTAATCTTCCATAATCTGATTTTTCTTAATATTCATCGATATAGAATCATTTCTTATATCTTATAGGAAAATCACATTGAAATTTTCTGTTTTTTCCTTTGCCAACCAATAAACCACTAAGGTAAACCAGAAAAATCTACTATAAAGCCAAATCATCGCCAGTTTCGACATTTGGGACGATTTCTTATTTCAAAAATCTTTCCATCAGAAGACCATATTGCAAGTTCTAACGTGTCTACGATATGAAATATACCATTTTTATAAAAATCCCATTGGATTCTGTTACCGAACCAATAAGCAATAGTCAAAATGATTTATATTATATACACATTACACAATGTGTATTGTGTATATAATATGCGATATGAACACCTGTGCCAAAAAGACCCCAGATGTTTTGGAGACTCTGAAAATGGTTTTTGTCGTTCAAATATGCTATACTAATTCTAAAGCACATCCAGATTATCAAAACAGGGGAATCATTTTATGAGTTTATATCTTATTGAAAGCGATAACATCTACTTTCCACAGATCAGAGGATACTTCAGAGAAATTGTTAGCTCCTATGATAATGGCAATTATCGTTCTGCTATGGTAATGCTATATTCAACGATCGTTTGTGATTTATTATTAAAGCTAAAAGAACTAAATGAAGTATACTCTGACAAAAAAGCAGAAGATATTCTTTCTGATATTGAGAAAAAACGAAAAGGTGCAATGAGTTCAGAGTGGGAATGGGCACTTATCAAAAAAGTACGAGAAAGAACAGAACTTCTTACAGATGAATCGTATGTCATGGTTGAGCACATCTATGATTTGCGTAATTTTTCTGCCCATCCTGCACTTAATGAAGACTATGAATTGATTTCGCCAAGTCAGGAAATGACAGTCGCTTATATAAAGCAGGCATTACACAATATTTTTTCAAAACCTCCCGTCTTTGCACAGAATATCGTTGATAGGCTATCAAATGAGATTGCAGAAAAGAAAGATATTTACAAAAACGATTTTGCAGCGTTTAAGACATTCTTGAAAAAAGCATATTTTTCAAGAATGTCAGATAAGATGGTCACACAAGTATTTCGCGCATTTTGGAAGTTTACTTTCATAAAAAATGAAGGAGACGAGTTTATTGACAACAGGCACATCAACCGAAAAGCTCTTGAAGTAATGCTTGAGGATCATTACGAGTTACTATGCAACTACATAAACGACAACCAGATTTATTTTGCACTCACACAAGATGACTCGTGTTGCACTGAAATGTGCATTCTTTTAGCATATTTTCCTCGCATTTATCCTCTTTTGGATTCGGCAACGCAACACCAGCTTATTGCATTTAGGAAAGATTACATTGGTTGTATCAAGTGGTTTATTGAAGGAAATTTAGAGCAGCATATAATGACATACAAATGTCAAAAAGATACGATTCCGTCATATGTGCTAAATACTCTCCAAAAAATTTGCAAAGATCAAGGCCAACCAAATCTATTTATTTCTTTTTTGCTAAAATATTATTCTGAAAGCGATTCGTACAACTCAACTAGAAGCAGATTTGATAGTACAATTTCAAAATATCTTGACCAGTTTAATGCGGCTAATTTTTTGAAACTGATCGATATTATCAATTCTAACGACCAAATATATGGATATGGATGGCAGCAAGAAAGAAATGATAAAATCTTAGAATATGCTATAAAGGTTCTTCCTCAAGATACCGATTTGAGCGTTTATGAGCATTTCAAATACACAAAACCGGAAGATGAAAGTACGGAGGCTAAGGAATAAGAGTAGTATTTAATTCTATAATCTCAACATAAGAACCCTCCCTGCACAGAAAATTTCATCTGCACAAGGAGGGTTCTTATACTTTATAAACCAGACTTTAGCAGCTCTACCGCACTTTCCTCTGTCGGGTCGTTGGTTCCAAGTTCACCACGGAAAGCACGAGCAAGCACAGCCTTTTTCATGGTGTCAATCTGGTCTAGGACAGATTCAGCAGCTTCTTTGGCAGCTTTCTCTTTGGCGAGTAGGCCATCAAGAATAGACGCACTCCGCCGTGGGCCTCATCAGGACGCCGGAGAGCTGAGGCAGGATGTTCAGACAGGTTTCCGCCTGCCGGGAGCAGGTCCCCGATCTGCTCCACCGCCCTTTTCAGACCGCCCCGATGAATTTTTTCGTGGCTGCCTCTTTTGAGACAGCCCCCTTTTATATCCGTCAAGTCAATTGGATCTGTATATCGGCCGGACGGCGCCCTGGCCGCTGTATGCAGGGCGCGTCCGGCATGTCGATATGCTTACAGGGGGTCATCCGCATTCTGCCAGCGCCATGGCAACATCTGGTGCCGTTTCCAGCGTCTCAACGAGCCGGATCAAAGCTTTCTTCTGTTCCTCGCCGCAGGCCTTGCCGACAAGGCCGCTGAATTTCCGGCACATGTCCTCGAAACTCATGGGATTTTTGGGATCGCCCGGCGCATAGCGGACAGTCTTTTGATACCGGGTACCGTCCCGCATTTCAATTTCGATCTCGCTGTAATTGACCTCAGCCGCATCGTCGCTGATCTTGATCGCCCGGGTACTGGTAAGCGACATCAGGCGAATGATCTCCGCATTTTGAATATGTTCCTCGCAGAAAGCCTCTGTGCCCACTTCACCGAACAGCAGCGCTGCCGCCACACAGTACTGCATGCTGAATTTGCAGCCGTAAACTGTTTTCGGCGCATGGTTGTCCGTGATGTCCAGCGCCGTCGGATAGGCGGAGAGCGAGATGGAGCGGATCTCCTCCGGTTTGATTGGATGCTCCTCTCGCAGGAGCAGGGCACCGCTGATCAGTGCATGGATCCAGCGGCAGCAGGCGTAGGGCTTGAAGGAGGTCTCTTCAATCTGAAAGCTTTTTCCCAGGCCCTCCGTGATACGTTCGATCCGGGGCTCCTTCATCATGGCCCGGCAGAAGCCTTTTTCTCCCTCCAGGATCTTTTGGGCGGCCGTAAAGCCCTCTTTGGAAAGATAGGCTGCCAGTACGCCGTTATAGGCCGCCTTTCCCGCATGGAGGGTCTTGCTGTTGGCTCCGTCCCGCAGGAACTCAAACAAGCCCGCGGCCTGGGTCCCGGCGGAACCAAAGCAATGGACCATCTGGTCCGTGTCCAGCCCCAGCAGCTTTCCCGCCGCCGCTGCCGCGCCGAAGGTGCCGGAGGTGGACGTTGTATGCCAATAGTAATACGAATCCGGGAGCACCGCCTCTGCCACACGGACCATGACCTCATATCCAGCCACGATGGCAGTGATCAGGTCCTTCCCTGATGCGCCGGTCCGCTCCGCCACAGCCAGAGCCGCCGGGATCACCACTGGACCCGGATGCCCGTAACAGGCGTTCACGACATCATCCATGTCCAGCGCGTGAGCGGCCGTGCCGTTGCAGGCCGCCGCATTCAGGACGCTGGTTTGGACAGGCTCCCGGCCAAAGACAGTCACATTTCCCGCCGCCGGGTTTTCCGTCAGCAGCACATGCCGCATGATCTGTGCCGGGCGCTCCCCGGAACCGCCGATACAGCAGCCCAGGAAATCCAACACACACTTTTTCGCCATCTCAATGGCGTTGGGCGTCAGGTCCTCATAGCGCAGTTCCGTGACATATCGCGCCAATTCTCTGGTTTCTTCCATATGCTCCTTCCTTTCTTTTCCGTCAAACCTTCCGGACTCCGGCATCATTCCTTGATATATACGAATCCGTCCATGATCCTCCGGGCGGTGCGGGAATTGCCCACGTTCCGAAATACCACGTTGTCTCCGTCGTAATCCGCTAGGGTATTCACCGGCATGGCTCCCGCCGGATGGCCGATGCGCATCACCGTTTTCTCACGGGCGTTTTCCACCTGCTGGAACACCAGCGTACCGGGGATCTTGGCCGCTGCCGCTGTGCAGATGGAGCCGGTCCCGGCGTAGGTCTTATGCATGATGCCCATGAACATCAGCCGGGCGGTAAAGTCCATCTCCTCCGCTTTCACCGTCTTTCCCGTGGTGAAGTCCACATAATCCGCAGGCGGACCCACGAATGCCAGCAGAGGCAGGGGCGTTTTCACATCCTCCGCCTTTTGGGCAAAGCCCAATTTCACCGCGGCAGCCGCCCGGCAGGCCTCCAGCATCTTCAGCGTCTCGGGGTTCTCGTCCACTTCCGCGGGCGTTTCCGTGCCGGTGAGGCCCAGGTCTTTGGCCCGGACAAACACCAGCGGATTGGCCATATCCACAAAACTCATCCGGATCACGCCATAGCCCGGGACGTCCACCTCATCCACCGGGTTTCCGGTGGGGAGCAGCTTCCCGGTGATGGACCCCACGGTTTGTGAGAAATCGATCCTGATCTCAGCGCCGGTGCCGGGGACGCCGGGGATGGCAAAGTCTCCGTATACCGCAGGCTCACCGTCCTCCATGGGTACTTCCTCCACAAGAATCTTTCTGCTGTTGGTGTTGTATACCCGTACCGTTGTGACAGGCTCCCGGGCCTTCACCAAACCCATCAGGATGGCAAAGGGTCCCACACCCGCGGAGATATTTCCGCAGTTTCCATTGAAATGCACCTTAGCCTCATGGATCTCCACCTGGCCAAAGGTATAATCCACGTCCGCGCCCTCCACGGAAGGCGGACCAATAATCGCCACCTTGCTAGTCAGCGGGTCCGCTCCGCCCAAGCCGTCAATCTGACGGGGGTCCGGACTGCCGAAGATCTTCAGGATGACCTGCTCCCGCTCCGCAGGGTCCTGGGGCAGGTCGTTTTCCAGCAGATACACGCCTTTGCTGGTGCCCGCCCGCATGACCATGCAGCGGATTCTCTTCTGAAGTGCCATCAGGTGCCTCCTTTCTTAAAACGCCAATGTGTAGGAGTAGAGCAGTCCCGCAAGGACGCCCACGCCGATCATGATCAGCTGCCAATTGAAGAATTTGGCCCGCAGTGCGTCATCATGCACGCCCGCCTGGATCAGTCCACCGCCGGAGGAGAAGGGCGACACGCCGGTCAGGAACGCCGCCGCAACGACGATGGCATACAGCTTGCCGGGATTCACACCGGCAACCGCCGCCAAAGCCGGCACCATGGGGAAGATCGTGGGCATGACCACACCGTAGCCGCTTCCGAACACAGACAGGCAGCAGCCGGTCAGCAGCACCACAGACGGGATCCAGAAGGCAGGCACGTTCTCTCCCACCCAGGTGGTCAGGGCATCGATGACTCCGGCCTTTGTGGCCACGCCCATCAACACGCTGACACCGCAGATCGTAATGAGGGTCGCCCAGGGGACCTTCGCAAACGCCTTTTTCGCATCGCCCAGCTTGAAAGCCAGAACGAACAGCGAGGCGATCACAGAGGCAAAGCCGATGTCTGCGTACTTGTTCATAGCGGCCAGCCAGCCCACGTTGGGGAACACCTTCACCAGCAGCGCGGGTCCGATGACCACCACGATGACGCACAGCAGGATCAGCAGGTTCGCTTTCTGCTGCTTGGAGAAGGCCTCGGGTTTCTCCATCTCCAGGGCCCGCACCCGATAGCCTTTCAGAACCACGAAGAGCAGCACCAGCATCAATGTGTAGAGGACCAGCATGTTGAAAAAGGCACCGTCCGTATAGGCGATCACAGCCTCCGCGTCAAAGCCGTCCTTGCTGATCAGGCCCTGGATGATGACACCGCCGGAGCTGTAGCGGAAGTTGGAACCCACTGAGGCGCCATAGGCCGCCGCCAGACCGCCCAGGAAGGGATGGAATCCGGCAGTCGTTGCGACAGAGACACCCACAGGCACCATCAGTGCCAGGATGGCGTAGAGCCCCGCGCCCATGGCCGCCAGCCCCATGGAGATGAAATAGATCACAAAAGGCAGCAGGAACGGCACTTTCCGGGCCGCGTAGATCACCTTTTTGCTGATCAATTCCAGTGTACCATCTTCTGTGGCAAAGCTGTAGAAAAACGTCACCGCGAAGAAGAGGAAAAAGAGCTGGGTGGGCAGCAGGGCGCAGACCTCCTTAGGCTTCAGACCCAGGCCGAAGCAACCGATCAGGTACGCGAAGGCAAACGCATAGAGTCCGATGTTGATCTTCGTTGCGAAGCCCAACAGGACCGCTGCCACAATGGCAATGATCGTAATGGTGATGATATTCATAGTACATCCTCCGTATCTTGCTTTTCCTGTTCGACAGTCAGATATACCCAGGGGCGCTCTTCCCGGTCCCTGGCCTCAAAAGCGAGGATTTTTTCTTTCTTTTCCAAGGTAAGGCCCACGTTATCCAGTCCCTCCATCAGGAGATAGCGCTGCATATCCCCAACAGAGAAGGGCAGAACGTGGCCCGTGGCCAGGATGATGTTCCGGTTCACCAGGTCCACGGTGGTCGCCTCCCCTTTTTCAGAAAGGGCCGCCAGCTCGGTCAGGTCCTTCTTGTCCACCTTGATGGGCAGAATTCCCTGATTCACGCAGTTTTTGAAGAAGATCCCGCCGAATGTGGTCCCGATGACGCAACGGATCCCCATGCCGGCGATGGCCTCAGGTGCGTTCTCCCGGGAGCTGCCGCAGCCGAAGTTTTCTCCGCACAGCAGGATCTTCGCATGGCGAAACCGCTCCTGATTCAGGGGGAACTCCGGGTTCGGGACCCGAGCGTCTCCGTCGCCGTCCAGAAAGCGCAGCGGCTCGAAGCCGTACTTCTCGATCTCGTCTCCATGGAAAAGGATGCGCTTCATGGGCGCGATGATGTCCGTATCAATGTTGGGGAGCAGAAGCGGCGCAGCTACGCTCCGGATCACAGTCAATTTCTCCATGGCTGCCTCCTACTTCACAAAATTCCCGGTGTCCACGATGACACCGGCGATTGCCGCCAGAGCCGCCGTGGTGGGGCTGGCCAGATGGGTCCGGGATTTGGGCCCCTGACGCCCCATAAAGTTGCGGTTGGTGGTGGACACGCACCGGTTGCCCGGTGCCACGCGCTCACCGTTGCAGCCTCCGCACAGGGAACACCCGGGCTCCCCCCACAGGAATCCGGCTTCCCGGAACACCCGGTGCAGCCCCAAGGCCTCCGCCTGGCGCTTCACCTCCATAGAACCGGGAACGATCCAGGCCTCCACACCCGCAGCCACATGTCTTCCCTCCACGACCTGCGCTGCCCGCCGCAGGTTGGACAGCCGCCCGTTGGAGCAGGAACCGATGAACACCCGTTGCACCGGCACCCCCAGCATAGAGGCGCCAGGCCGGAGGTCCATGTAATCCAGGGCCTTGCGGAAGGCGTCTTCTTTTCCCGTGGCCGGCGCCGCCGGGATGTTCCCGGCAAGGGAGATGGTCTGTTCCGGGCTGACGCCCCAGCTGATCTGCGGTGTGACCTGGGAAATATCAACCGCCAGGTCCACATCAAACGCCGCGTCTGGGTCTGTTTTCAGGGTCTTTGCATATTCCGCCAGTCTGCGGAACAGTTCCCCTTTCGGAGCGAATTCCCGCCCCTCCAGGTACGTCAGTGTCTTATCATCCGGTGCAATGATGGCATACTCCGATCCCATTTCCACCGTCAGATTGCAAATGGTCATGCGGTCCTCCATCTCCATGGCGCTGACGGCGTCTCCGCTGTACTCGACCGCGTATCCCGCGCCAAAGCCCGCGCCGAACCGGGCGATGAGGTAGAGGATCACATCCATGGCCTCCACCGCCGGTCCGGGGGTCCCCTCCAGCCGTAGCCGCATGAGCTTTGGCTTGCGGGCTACAATGGTCTGAGTCGTCACCGCATGGTACAGTTCACTGGTTCCCACGCCCCAGGCCATCGCGCCTATGGCGCCATGAGTGCAGGTATGGCTGTCCCCGCACACCGCCGTGATTCCCGGCAGTGACAGGCCTGTTTCAGGTCCCACCACATGCACCACGCCCTGCCTGGGGTCGCCCAGGTCGAACATCCGGATGTCAAACTCCCGGCTGAGCTGGCGAAAAGATGGCATATAAGCCTGAGAGACCGGAGAGCTCTCCATTGTGCGGCCGGGGCAGCTGGCCAGCGTGTGGTCCGGCACGGATACCGTGAGAGCCGGATTCCATGGCCGGTATCCTTTTTTCTTCATCATGCGGTAGGCCATGGTGCCGCTGAGGTCATGGCCATAGCACCGGTCGATATGCAGAAGGTCGCTGCCGTCCTCCATGTGCTCCACCACGTGGGCATCCCAGATCTTTTCAAAAATCGTCTGTGTCATACGCATTATTTCCCTGCAGAATATTTCTGGTCCACATCAAAATAGTACTGCACCTGCATCACATCCAGCAGGTGGTCGAAGTAGGCCCCCATATCGGCCTCCGGTGCGTTCCCGGTCTGCGCGAAACGCCGGGCCGCCTCTTCATAGGCCATCCAGCCCAGACTCATGGGACCGGAATTCAGAACCAGCTGGAAGGTCCCGAAATCGTTGCAGCGGTCCATGGGCAGGTTAGGCACGTTATTGAACACGCAGGCATACTTGGAAAGGCGCTTGCGGTACTGCTCCACATCTTCCAGCGTCTTGATGCCATCCACGAACACCATGTCCGCGCCAGCCTCCATATAGGAGCCCAGCCGGTCCTCCACGTCATCCCAGCCGTTCACTGCCAGGGCGTCGGTGCGGGCGATGATGATCAGATCCGGGTCCACCCGTGCGTCCACAGCTGCCTTGATCTTGTTAGTTGCCTCCTCCTTATCGATCAGCTGCTTGTTGGCCATGTATCCGCAGCGCTTGGGCCAGCGCTGGTCTTCCAGGTGAAGGGCCGCCACACCGGCGTGCTCGTATTCCTGAACGGTCCGCATAACATTGGTGTAATTGCCGTAGCCGGTGTCTGCGTCGGCGATCACTGGCAGGCCGCAGGACCGGTCAATGATCCGTACTCTCTGGGAGATCTCCGTCAATGTGATCAAGCCCACATCTGCCAGTCCGTGAGTGGCCGCCGTGCCGAAGCCGGTCAGATACACTGCCTCATTCCCTGTTTTTTCCGCCAAAATCGCGGTCATGCCGTCATATACGAACGGCGCGTAAACGGTCTTTTCTTTCAGCTTCCTGCGCAGAAGTTGTCTCTTTGTCTCTGCCATAAGTCTCTTCCTTTCTGATACTGTTTTCACACGCGTGTCTCCCGGGCGGTGTCCTGCCAAAAAGTATACCGTCGGTTTACTTTAAATATAATCTTCTCAGTCTGCTTTGTCAACATATTTTTTTACCTTTCTCCATTTATCTCTGTGAAAACAGCACAAATAACAAATTTCGGGAGAAAAAATTGTTGAGAATTCCAAGCAAAAAAGGCGCCCGAAAGGATACCTTTCGGGCGCCTGCTTCATTTCCATCCAATTCGGGGCCAGCCTATGCCTCCATGCACTGGCGGAACATATCGATCTCCATCTGGATCAGCGTCTCCGGTGTGGTCTCTGTCAGATTGCGATTCGTCCCCTTGTGTGCCTGGATAAATGCCCCTTTATTGACCGCGGAAATATAGTGCGTCAGAGATTCCGCCGTATAATCCGCCATGGTTCCCCTGAGCTGGATACCGCGAATATGATCTGCCGTATACTGGAAAATCATATTGTTCCACCCCAAAATGCGCTCCACCAGATCCGGCGGCAGGTTGTTCAGCCAATTCTCGTCATTCACAGACCACAGCATCTTCATGAACGGCAGATTCTGCCGAGTATAGTCAAAAATCGTGCGGATGCAGGTAATCAGGGCCTCCTCCGGCCGCGGACAAGCCGACAGCACTTTTGTGAGTTCCGCATAGTGGTTTTGCTGATACTTCTCAAACAGGGACGAAATCAGCGCATCTTTTGATTCAAAATATTTATATACCGTGCGTTTACTTAATCCGGCGGCCTCCGCGATCTCATTCATAGAAACCGCCGCGAAGGACCGTTGGGAAAACAGCTCAACCGCCGCGCACTCAATAGAGAGTTTATTGATCGCCTTCCGCTTTTCTTGATTCATAAAGTCCTCTTCCGCATCATTATGCTGCCAAATGTAACCGTATGATTTCATCATAGCAGGGTGCTTTGCATTTTGCAACTGTTTTTCCGGTTTTTTAGGGAACCTCTGAATAAATCGCTTTCATTCCGTTCCTAAACAATATATGTGCCAATTTTTGCACTTGATAAAGGCTATTTGGATGAAAAAGCCATTATTCCACGGATTTTCAATCATGATTTCCTAAAAAAGGGCAGACTACCCCTATATCAGGTTGTGGGAAGTTTTCGCCCGGCAATCGCAAGCGAATATAGATTGGCACAGGCGAACATGGCATACAAGCGACTCTCATTCTTCTTCAACCCGCGATATACCGTTTTCCTGTAGCCAAACTGACACTTTATGATTCGAAATGCGTGTTCTACCTTGCAGCGAACAGAAGATTTGCGATTTTCAATGTAGCGTTCCCAGTCGATTGTGTTGTCGCTTACTTTGGGTAAACTCTTCGGACGGCGATTGATGCGGAAGTCGATGTTGGAAAAGTGCTCATTCTGCCTGATTTCAGGGCGTTTCTGAATCCCCAGATAGCCGGAATCTCCGTATACAACCTCGTCGTCTTCCCGGATCAGGTTCGCTGCTTCTGTGATGTCATGCTCATTTGCCGCAGTAACAGTAATCGTATGAACAAGCCCGCTACCTGCATCCACGCCTGTCTTCGCATAGATTTCTTTCAGAATCTTCACGATGAGGTCTGCATGTTGGTCATCTACTGCATAAATCAGGGTCTTTCCCTGCACTTCCGGCGTTTCTGGGTCAATATCACGGGCGATTTCTTCCAGAACAGCCCGGTTGAAGGGTTCTGTAATGACCTTGCGGTTGAATTTATCAACGTCAAAGTCCAGCTCATCGTTCAGCAGCTCCGAGTTGGTGATCTCTCCCGTAACCGTATCATAAACTGTTACCGTATCGCCTTTTTTGTAGTGGATGCCCTCCTGACTGAGCTTTGTCTTCAGCTCGTGCGGCGCATCATGGTCTACAAGATAGCCCTCAATAACAGCTTCACGGTAAGTGTACTTATAGACGGGCTGGCCAAAAATCTCCGTAGTCTGCAATGCAGGTGTTGCCGTCAGCGCAATCTTCACCGCATCGAAATACTCCACGACCGAACGATATTTGCTCTGATAATCGGTCTGGTCACGGTAAAGAAGCTCATCTTCGCCCATTTCCTTGTCCAGAATGTAGCCTCGGTGCGCTTCATCGATGATAACAAGGTCAAAATCGTTGACAGCCGGCATGGTATCTTCGCCATTGTAAAGAATCCGCTTCACCATACTCTGCACAGTAGCAACCTGAATCCTCGTTTCCTTATCCGCAGCTTTGTCCTCCAAGCCCTTGATGTTGTAAATATCATCAAGGGTCATAAGGTCTTCCAGCTTAACTTCCTTGAACACATCAGTTGCCTGCTCGCCAAGGGAAGTTCGGTCAACCAAGAACAAAATTCTGCGGAAGCGTCCAGTTTTCAGGAAGCGATAGATCATGCCCAGAATCGTCCGGGTCTTGCCTGTTCCCGTTGCCATTGCCAGCAGGATATTTTGCTGACCGTTCAGGATGGCGTTTTCTGCGGCCTGAATCGCCTTCAGCTGATACTCGCGGAGATTCAGGCCATCCTTATCCCGAAGCAGATCATACGGCATTGCTTTCAGAACCTGCTCTTTGGCTTGGATGTCCTTTTCAAGCTGCTCCATCATTCCAGTCGGACTCATCCAGCCCTTCATGGCCTTTGGAACATTATCCGGCTGACGCAGATCAAGGAACCAGACACCACTTTTTGTGTCATACTGCTTCAGATATGGCCTTCCATTTGTGGCAAAGGTAAACGGAACCTTAAATTTTCCCCATGTTCCAATCTGGTATTGGGCATCCTCAGCCCGGATGTTTCTGGAATAATCCTTGCACTGGTAATCAATCACGGACGGAATATCCTTATGGATTGCCTTTGCCTCAACGGTTGCAACCAGCTGAGTGCCAACGAACAGCGCATAGTCTACATAGCCCTTGTTGCCAACGGTAGAATCCGTAGGCCATTCTGCAATGGCGATATTGTGCCCCTTGGCAGGACGAGTACCCTTTGAATAGCGCAGCTTCTCTGTATCGGCCTCCCAGCCCACTTTACGGAGCTGTTCATCGATCAGATATCTAGTTTCGGCCTCGGACTTAAAACGCCGTCCTGCGGCTTTCCCAGCCTGTTTCCTGCGATCATCCATGCTGACAGACGGAGCAGCAGCGGCCACTTTCGATGCCGCATCCATCAGAATATCTTCTTTGGCTTCTTCCGCTGCCTTATCAACGGAGACAGCAGCTGCACTATCAGACGGCATGACAAACGGTTTGCTCTTCTTTACAAGATCAGATTTTCACTTTTTAACTCACTATCGCAGACATTTTTATTTTTTGAAATAAGAATCCACTGGAAAATATGTACCCGGAATCAAATCGTCAAGTAATTCTTTCCGATGCTTCGCATTTTCTTCTGTTGGCTCACCTTTTCCAAACATGATCGTCCATGCGTAGCCACCTTCATTTTTAGGCCACTCTTCCAAAGACTCCATTTTGGCTTGCACTGCCTTTAGGACATCCATAACGGCATCATCAATCTTATTCATCGGAATTTCGGGATAAAATTCATGTATATCCTTTTTCAAGCGTTTCCCAGCGTTAATCGCTCCTGCACCCATGCAAGGAATATACTGCGTATAGTCAACGCTGCTTCCTTTCGGCTCCTCCAATTCGTTCTTAGAGGTTCCAGCAGCCTTGCTTGTAACAATAAACCGAATAGATGTACACTTCCGACCTTTCATCCCCTTGGCATAATCTACGTTTAAATCTGTGACTTCATTGATTTCTTTAACGGCCTTATCCAAAATATCCTGCCGGAACGCGCGGAAAGACTTATACCAGTCGGATGTTACCCCCAGCTGATCTTTCAGTTCTTCAATCGTTGGCGACCAGCCTTGTGGATTTCCTTTGCTATCAAGTAGCAAACTGTAAAGCGTAATACTGTACTGGCTCTTCAGCTTGACTGTATTTCTCAGGCGGTACTTGATGTACTTCCGATCTGCGATATTGAAGAATAGCGGTTCAAGGTCTGGATGACATCTTAACCGGATAACATACTGGTGGAGCTTATCATCCATTTCGCACACAGCGGAATAGAATAGCGGAACTGCAACCGTCTTTTTTCGTCCCTTGGAATCTTCCTGCTCAAATCCAGCTGCCTTTGAAACGAACTTTGTGACAAGTCGGCTTGCCTGTTCGTACTGCAAATGCGACAGACCCAGCAGCTCACCGTATTCTTTCATTGTAAAAACGACCGTAGAACCTTCTGGTTCTCTCGGATTTATCTTAGACAGGTAAACTTCCAGTAGCTTTAGTTCACCAGTGTCCCAGTCCTTAAATTTAGCCCAAACGAGATCTTTACTTTTTTCGATGACGTTATTCGCATTCAGATTTTTGGACTGGCTCATAATATCCGCCCTCGTTTCATTGTAATAGGTCAAGTATACCAAATTGTAGGTACGCCGTCAATCAGTCATACAATACAATTTTTGTCGATATTGGTTGCCTACCATCTGTACCTACATATCCTACCATCTGACCCTACCATAGACTACCATCTGACCCTACATATCCTACCATCCATACCTACATATCCTACCATCTGACCCTACCATAAGGGGGTTATACCTTATTATAATCTAATATATCTAATAAGACTAATATCTTCTTCTAATAAGAAGCAGCTCCATAAACGAGAGAACGAACCTCTCATATTGTGAATCACCATCCATTAACATTGCAAATACAAAAAGAAAGAATCTGTCTGAAATTCTAAATTCTTACAATTTGAGACAGATTTTCTATGGTAGGGTTGTTTGGTAGGCTGCAATCATTTTCCTTTCCCCGGACACGACTCTTTTGCTTGCGCAACTCATTTGTTGTGTATACACATATGCGCATACTTATATGCACAACGATTCTAAAAAAAAAGAAGATTGGCTTAATACGGAGGCAATCTTCTTTTTTTGATTAACCGCCGCTATAAATAGGCGGTCAAATGAAAGCTACTTAATGTGACATATAAACACTCATAAATTCTGCCACAGTCGTAGATGGACGCTGCTTTTTCTCTGCTCCGTCGAATGGAGCATAGTTCCAATCGGTTTCTTCGTCGATATACCGCCGCCCATCATCCGGCAGTTCCAGCGGTTCTGCAAGAATGATGGTTCCCCAGTGGTTGACCATCACAAAGGGCGCAATCTCACAAGGGATACCCCGGCACTCATCATCGTGCCGGACATCGTAGGCATACAGGCCATCCGGGATGGTATCTCTCTTTATGCGGATGCTGGTGAACAGCGCAGGCTTTCCGCAAACTGTGATTTCTTCGTAGTGTTCGGTCATTGCATTAAAGGTCATAAGGCGTTCCTCCTAGATTTCAATGATAAAGGCTCTGAATTTCTCTTTGTAGAAATCCATTGCACTCTGCGGCAGAGAAGTCAGATTCCCTTCGTTGTCGCATCCGGCCAGAAATCCCGGCCCGGCAAGGACATCGGCTCCATCCCACAGCGGACGATTGAGCGGCAGGCCAAGCAGCTTGCCTTCATCATTGCAGACCAGTGTGACCTCTGAATCGGTATCACTCAATGTGATGCATTCGATCAGCCCGCCTACAAAGTTCTGCATGGCTTCAAGCGTGTTGTCCAGCTCGATTTCCTTTGGCAGCTCCATTGGCAGGAGCGCAAGGACTTTGATTCGTTCTTCTTTCATTGTGCGCCTCCAAATAAAAACAGGACAATCCACGCGGACTGTCCTGCAAAAGTAAAGGGAGAGCATCCGAAGACACTCTCCCTAAGTCATATACAGTTTAGTTGATGCCAAGCTCTTTCATAGGCTTGTCACGGTATGTTTCGTCTTCAGAAGCCCGCTTGACATCTTCAATACGGCTCTGATCGAGGAGCTTCTTAACAAGAAGTGCCATTTGATTCTTGCCTTCGATTTTACCTTCAGCTTTTCCTTTGTTTTCCACTTTATCAAGCACATCGCACATATTGTGTGGGCCTCCAGTACAGTTTTTATTTTTTGCGTACCATGCAGCGCTTCTTGAAGAACGCGATGCCATAGCAGAGGATGTCATCATAGTCATCCCGGAAGTCCGCTGCATACATCCGGTCATTGATCTGCTGAATGGCAGTATCACAGGCATCCGGCAGAGCATCCAGAGTTTTTGCATACTTGGCTTCAAAAATTGCCACACGACCATTGCGGATATCCTTTACAATAACATCGCTGCGTCCTTCGCCATGCTCTTTGTTGGATTCTACCACATAGCCAGCACCAGTAAAGATGCCTGCAAGGAAAGCGTGGTAAAAATCCTCCCGATAGTCATGGTAGCTGATAGTCATACGCAGCAGCTTGGTCATCTCTTTTGTCAGAGCTTCGTTGTTTCCGCTCCAGACTGCATCAAACAACGGGCTGCGATTCCATGCCTTTGCACTGTCGTCAAACCATTTGCTTACAGTGGTTTCAAAAATTTCCCGAATCTCTGCATTGGGAATCATCAATGCAGAGCAACCATCCGGCAGCGAATCTGTCAGATCCTTATCCCGCACCTTGGTCAGATAACCTGTCAGATACAGCACACTCCAAAGATTTTCCTCAGAGGAGTGTAGATAATCGTAGGTCAGATTTTCTTCAATATGCTGAACAATAGAGCCGCCAGCCATCAGAGTTTCAAGCTTTGTGGTGATATTGTTGCCTGCATAGTCGATGAAAGAACGGATGATGGCGTTATCACTGGTGTTTTTCCAATAGCTTTTCGGCTTCTGTGCTACACCATACTGGAAATCCCGCAGATAACTGATTACGTCCCACGGACAATAAATGTCTGCATCGCCAAAATGATAACCGTCGTACCATGCCTTGATTTCAGCAGACTGCGATTCAAGATCAGCATCTTTCAGCATTTGATCTACATCTGCCTGTGTAAACCCAAAGGATTCGCTCAACCGGGGAGAAAGAATCGTATCCGAAACAAAATTGTTCGTCCCGGTAAAGATGCTTTCTTTTGCAATTTTCAGGCAGCCGGTAATAACAGCAAAGTCAAGCGAAGTATTGTCTTTGAGCGTGGTGCTCATCATAGCCCGCATCACGTCCAGCATCTGCGAATAATATCCGTTGCTGCTGGCTTTTGCAATGGGAACATCATACTCATCCAGAATGACGACCGCCGATTTTTTGAAGTGGATTTCCAGCATCCGGGTCAATAGCAAAAAGCAGCTTTTGGTTTCATCTATGGATGCAGTGCGTCCCAGAATCCGCTTAAAGATGCCTTTGTCATCGTCGGAAATAGCATCGTCATCCAAAAGAAACTGATAATCCTGAAACGCAAATGCCAGTTTCATGCACAGCATTCCATAGGCACTTTCAAAGGTCAGACCGTCCGTGTCCTTGAAAGAGAAAAATACCACAGGACACTGGTTCATCCATTTTTTGCAAAGCTCTGTATTTTTGGAGATTGCCAATCCTTCAAACAGTTGCTTGCTGTCTTTGCGGATATCCAGAAAATTTGCGAGAGTGCTCATACCAAGGGATTTTCCGAAACGGCGAGGACGAGTGATCAAGTTGACTTTAGGAATGCCGCCATCCAGAATCTCTGCAATCAGATTGGTCTTATCAATATAATAATATCCTTTGGTACGAATCTCTGAGA
>ENA-ORTB01001059-ORTB01001059.1-human-gut-metagenome-genome-assembly--contig:-NODE-1059-length-32945-cov-12.078078_pt1 | contig 32945 bp, 28 predicted proteins | sample MGYA00241905_ERZ509174 | MGnify/ENA primary metagenome ERZ509174 (study PRJEB26280, sample SAMEA2338851) | human gut metagenome | biome: human gut; feature: human-associated habitat; material: faeces... | reverse complement strand
AAGCTTCGGTAATATCCGCTTAATATCGTGAATAAACCCCATATCGAGCATACGGTCCGCTTCGTCGAGCACGAAATATTTCACCTGATCCAGGCTGAGAAACCCCTGACTCATCAAGTCGAGCAAACGCCCCGGAGTCGCAACCAGAATATCGATACCTTTTTGCAACATAGTAACCTGCGGACGTTGGTTTACTCCTCCAAACATCACACCATGACGAACCGGGGTATACCTGGCATACTCGTCTAAACATTCACTGATTTGTAAGGCCAGTTCGCGGGTCGGCGTCAGGATCAAAGCTTTGACTCCCTTGCGTTTCGTTATAATCGGATCTGCCTGTAAAAGCTGGATGATAGGAATAGCGAACGAAGCCGTTTTTCCGGTTCCTGTCTGTGCACATCCCAATATATCTTTTCGGGACAAGGCTACAGGGATTGCTTGCTGCTGAATCGGTGTCGGCCTGTTATATCCTTTTTCCTCAATAGCCTTTAAAATCGGCTGGATTATATTTAATTCTTTAAATGTCATATATTATTATTTTGCTGTACGTCAAAACAGCATTTATTTTCACTATTTAATTTTCTCTGCTGTATCGGATCTATATAGAACATACAACAGAAATGCCGGGGTAACATTAATATGTTTTAATGGGGCAGAAAGGTCATCCGAATAAATAGGCTGGGAAAAAACGTTTTAACAAACGATCAGCCTTATTGAATAACTAGTTAAACTTTCAACACTCATTTCTCAAAGGAAAAAGAACAAAAAAGTTTAATAAATCTGTTTCAGAAACGGAACACTTCAGGACTGAAAACTCCTGATCTCACATCGAAAAGAAAGAATAAATCGAACTTCATTGTTGAGTGTTATAAGACACCCGAAATAAAACTTATAGAAGAGGTTAGCTGGAAAGCCGAATAGTTGATTTTTCAGCCAACCCCTTATCTGATCACCTGATCAATATCGCCTGGAATTACTGTTTCTGTCACGATATCCACCGTTAGACTGTCTTTCAGTGCGAGGACGTGCAATACTTACCGCAATCACTTTATGGTCATATTCTGCACCATTCAATTCATCGATCGCTTTTTGTCCTTCTGTATCGTTAGTCATCTCGACAAATCCGAATCCTCTGGATCTTCCGGTTTCTCTGTCCGAAATAATTTTTGCAGAAGAAATTTCTCCATACTCTGAAAATAATTCGTTTAAGTCTGCATCGGTCGTGCCATAGCTTAAACCTGAAATGTAAATGTTCATTTAAAATTTTATTAAAATAAATACTAATTTGGAGTGAGGAGGATAATTAAAGACAAGGACTGCTTGCTAATAAAATATTATAAAGAAGAACTATACGATAATGATTCGTAACTCAAACTCTTGGTACAAAGGTAACACAATAAATCAGAATAATACATTTATACCCGTTCTTTTTCGGAAGAAAGACGATAATTATCATTTATTAGCACACAATTCATCCTAAATCGGCGAGATACACAATTTTGCCTATCATTCTTGATATTCTCTTGTAATATATCTACTTTTGCCATTACATAAATTATCAAGTCCCACTTTATGGATGTCAGAATAGAACCAAGTTGGAAACAACAATTACAAGAAGAATTTGACAAACCATACTTCGAAAAGTTGGTTTCATTCGTCAAAGATGAATACAAACGGGCACACGTCCTCCCTCTTGGACATCAGATTTTTCATATATTCAATTCCTGTCCCTTCGAAAAAGTAAAAGTAGTTATCCTTGGACAAGACCCCTATCCCAATCCCGGACAATATTATGGAGTCTGTTTTTCTGTACCTGATGGAGTAGCTATCCCTGGTTCACTAAGCAACATCTTCAAAGAAATACACCAAGATTTGGGAAAGCCAGTTCCAACTTCCGGTAATTTGGATCGTTGGGTAGCTCAAGGTGTATTCCCGCTAAACTCAGTTCTTACTGTACGTGCACACGAAACCGGTTCTCACCGAAATATGGGCTGGGAAATCTTCACAGACGCAGTTATCAGGAAACTAAGTGAAAAACGGGAGAATTTGATATTTATGCTTTGGGGAAGTTATGCGAAAGAGAAATTATCTTTGATAGATAGCAACAAACATCTGGTACTAACCACTGTTCATCCCTCTCCCCGCTCTGCCGAATATGGTTTCTTCGGTTGCAAGCACTTCAGCAAAGCCAATGCTTTCTTGCATAGTAAGGGAATAGAAGAAATTGACTGGTAAATAAATGATTTCTCAAAACAAACTATCAGTACCCAGAAACATTCGCCATGAATAAATCAAACGATATCACCCGAGAAGAAATGTGGGCCAAGCAATGCTTGTCTGCTACCGATATTGATTACGCCGTGTGGGAACGGGATAAATCCATACTTCACCAACTTTCAAAAATCTGTCACAACTGCACATTTGTTGTCGATGTTTACAAATGCAATTACACGTATGCATCCTCGAATTTCGTTGATTTGCTGGGGTATGACAGTCACAAGATAGAAACTTTGGAAAAGCAGGGAGATTATTTAGAATCACGTATTCATCCGGACGACCGTGCGCAACTGGCAGCATTACAGGTCACGTTAAGCCAGTTCATTTACAGTCTGCCTCTCGAACAGCGAAACGACTATTCCAACATTTACAGTTTCCGTATACTCAATGCCAAGCAGCAATATATACGCGTCACTAGCCGACATCAAGTTTTGGAACAAGACCGTAACGGCAAAGCATGGCTCGTAATAGGCAATATGGATATTTCACCCGACCAAAAACATTCCGAAACAGTAGACTGCACTGTCCTAAATCTGAAGAACGGGGAATTCTTCTCTCCTTCCTCTTTGCTAATGCCTTCTTCGCTCAACCTCACTAATCGGGAAATAGAGATATTACGGCTTATTCAAAAAGGGTTGTTAAGTAAAGAGATTGCAGACAAGCTATGTATCAGTATTCACACTGTCAATATTCACCGGCAGAACCTGTTACGCAAATTAGGTGTGCAAAATTCCATCGAAGCCATTCGTTTGGGACAGGAAACCGGACTACTAAGTTAATTAACCCATACGCACTTTTCCCGAAGCTACCAGTCTGTCTAAGGCATCCATTCCACCACACCCACCACCGGGTGCAATCTTCTCCATTCCTCAAATTCCGGATAACTACGTACACCATCCTGAATCACAGCTTGATAATACTCCACTCCCATAATCTTTTCCGTATCAGGCGTTTCGTATTTTAATTTCAGGATAGCCAGTCTCATTTCATCTGTCAATACCGCAGAAATGCGTTCGGCCACCCTTTCAAAATAGCCATCATAACGAGAGCCTTCTTGGATATGAATCATATCCATTTGCCAGAGTTCTCCTTCCATATCCTGATACCATGCATGCCACTCTATACACGCTTCTGCTGTATGTAATAAATTCGTATATTCAATCTTCTTTACGGACGTATTTTCCGCCAATTCAGCCATCGCCCGAAAGCTGGCAGACAAATCCAAAGGAGAAGTATAAATATGAAAATCAATATCCCGATGTTTCATCAATAATCCTGTACGCAACGAACCTACCAGATTCACTTTGGCACCCATCCCCTCCCATATCCGAACAATACGGGTATCCTCTATAATCTCCCAAGCTTTCTGCTGGTTACGTTTTGCCAATTCAAGAATATTCATCTTTTTCCTTATTAAGTAAGTATGCAAAAATAGGAAAAAGGATACATATATAGCTATAAATAACTATTTAATCCCTTGATGGGTTGAGCTAACTTTGTCCGCAAATTCAATTCTTCACCATACAACTAAAAAGAGACTATGATATTCAATCAAACAGAGAAACAGGAAAAAGAGTATTTACAGCAAGTCATAACCACTATCCATGATACGATTAACACTACCAGTACTTCCGTCAAAGAGCATATAGACACCCTGCAGGAGTACAAGGATTATCTATGGTCGAACAAAGATATTGATCCCCACGAAATCCGTTCCATGCGCGAAAGCATATTAAATCATTTTGCATTAGGTGAAAATGTAATTGACAAACGCAGGCGACTAAGCAAAATACTGGATATCCCCTATTTCGGACGAATCGACTTCCAGGAAAAGAAAGACAAAAGCCAAGTTAGTCCGATCTATATAGGAATACATACTTTCTATGACCTCAATCAAAAAAAGAATCTGATTTACGATTGGCGAGCTCCTATTTCAAGCATGTTCTACGATCATGAATTAGGCGAGGCGTTCTACTCCTCCCCGGCAGGCAAAATTAACGGGACGATCTCACTCAAACGCCAATATCGTATTCGCAAAGGAAAAATGGAGTACATGATTGAAAGTTCCATAACTGTTCATGACGATATTCTGCAAAAAGAACTATGTTCCAATGCCGACAATAAAATGAAAAATATCGTCACGACAATTCAGAGGGAACAGAATCAGATCATCCGTAATGAAAACGCTTCTGTACTTATTATACAAGGTGTTGCCGGTTCAGGAAAAACCTCTATCGCCCTCCATCGTATTGCCTACCTGCTTTATGCACAGAAAGGACAGATTTCTTCCAAAGACATATTAATCATCTCCCCCAATAAAGTATTTGCCGATTACATTTCTAATGTACTTCCGGAACTTGGCGAAGAAACCGTTCCCGAAACCAGCATGGAGCAAATTCTGTCGGATGTAATTGACAACAAATATAAACACCAGAATTTCTTCGAACAGGTGACGGAACTATTAGAAAACCCGACACCCGACTTTATCGAACGGATTCAATACAAAGCCTCCTTCGAGTTTATATCACTACTTGACAAATTCATCCTTTACATGGAAAACAACTATTTCAAAGCAACAGACGTAAAACTCACCAAATACATCACCATTCCTGCCGAATTTATTAACGAACAGTTCAAACGATTCCACCGCTATCCCATACGTCAACGATTTGAGACTATGACAGATTACATTCTGGAAATGATGCAACTACAATATAATCTCACAGTTAGCACTCCGGAGAAAAACCAACTAAAAAAAGAGATAAAAAAGATGTTCGCGGGAAATAACGTTCTCCAAATCTATAAAGACTTTTTTGAGTGGATCGGAAAACCGGAGATGTTCAAGACACGCAAAAACCGCATACTGGAGTATGCGGACTTAGCTCCTTTGGCTTATCTGCATATCGCATTAAATGGAAACAACGCTCAATCTTATGTCAAACACCTTCTGATAGACGAAATGCAAGACTATTCTCCCATACAATACAAAGTGATTCAAAAACTTTATCCGTGTCGAAAAACAATTCTTGGAGACGCTTCCCAATCCGTCAATCCTTATGGTTCTTCCACTGCCGATATGATTCATAAAGCATTTGTAACAGGAGAAATAATGAAACTTTGCAAAAGCTATCGTTCTACTTTTGAGATCACCAGTTTTGCACAAAAAATTCAACCGAACAATGAATTAGAACCGATTATGAGACATGGGGAACACCCCAAGATTCTTCCATTCAAAAATACAGAAGAAGAGATCCAAGGTATTGCGGATTTAGTAAACTCCTTCAGGAACTCCCATTATACCTCATTAGGGATTATCTGCAAAACAGAATCCCAAGCAAAAGAACTTGTTCAAAAGTTCCAGATATATGCAAACGACATCTCACTTTTGTCCAATCAAAGTTCTGCTTATGTAAAAGGGATTATCATCACTTCCGCCCATATGGCGAAAGGACTGGAATTTGACGAAGTAATCATTCCGCAAACAGATGATAAGAACTATCATTCCAATATTGACAAAAGTATGCTTTATGTGGCAGCCACAAGGGCTATGCACAAGCTAACTTTGACTTATTCTGTTTCTTCACCCAGTTGTCGGTTCCTGTAATAGAATATAACATCGAAAATTAAAAGAACTACCCGCAAAACAAGAGCCGCTTGAACAATCTCAAACGGCTCCGTAACTCCTTTAACAACATGGTTATCGAGCTAATACAACCACCGGTCTATATTCCTTTTTTCTGCACTGAACTCCACTCCAACTTTAACCAACTCACGCCCGTCTACCTGATAAGGTATCAGATAGCCTTTTTCATCAATCTGCTGCAAAGCCTGTTCGGCAGTACCATTCAGTTTAAATTCAAATACATAAATATACTTCGGAGTTTTCACCACTGCATCCGCCCGTCCGCGGGCACTACGAACCTCTGCTCCGGTAAATTGCCCCATCAGTTTGAAAACTAAATAAAATACAACCTGATAATGTCGTTCGGTCTTTTCATTCAGTTCATAAGGGAAATCTGCGAAGAAAGCCTGCAAGCGGGTAAGAAAAGCATCAACATCACCACTCTCCAATTCACGTACAAATTTACCAAGATAAAAACCCCGTTCATCATCTACCACTGATGTGTAATAAGGAACCAAAAAATCCATAAATCCATATCGTACTTCATCATTGGGAAATTTCAGCAGGTAGTTTCCAAAACGCTTGTCATACCCCTTTATAGTCAAATAGCCACTCTGATAAATCAACGGAATCGGATTATTAGCATCTACCCTGTATTCCATAAACGAAGAAGCATTGGCTTCTACCCCATCAATCAACGTACGCAAATCATACTCACTCTTTTTAAGCAGTTCGACTAAAAAAGTAGGAGTACCGGTTTGGAACCAATAGTTGCTAAACTTATACCCGTCAAAAACATTAAGCACACTGAATGGATTGAATACTCCTTCCGCAAACTCACAAAAATGATAGCCGTCATATAAAGCCGTCATCTTGTTCAATGTTTCTTCATAAGTCAGTTCATTCGTTTCTGCCAATCGATTCAGTTCAGGAATAAAAGTATCCTCCAATTCTTGTCGTGTAATACCACAAATCGTGGCATACTGCGGCTTCATACTGATATCATTCAGTTGATTCAAATCACTGAACACACTGACTTGCGCAAACTTAGTCACACCGGTAAGGAAAACAAAACGAAGATAACGGTCAGAACTTTTCAGTACACCATAGAAGGCCTTCAATGTCTTACGATAGTCATCAAGCAAAGCGTCATCACCCAATGCCTGCAACAAAGGTTTATCATATTCATCCACCAAGACTACGACTCCACGACCAGACTGTTCACAGGCTCGGCGAATTACACCCGCAAAACGTCCGGAGAGAGTTTCCTCATCCTCCCCTTTGCCATATTTCAGTTCCCATTGCGTCAACTGCCTGCTAAGAATTTCAACTAAAGCCTGGGGAGAATCATATTTTTCCGCGTTTAAATCCAAATGAAATACCGGATATGTCTTCCATTCCTTTTCCATATCAGCTATGGCCAACCCTTCAAATAATTCTTTCTTACCTTCGAAATAAGCTTCAAAAGTAGAAAGAAGAAGACTCTTGCCGAAACGGCGAGGGCGGCTCAAAAAATAAGGAGTCTCCGTTGAAGCAATTCTCCATACAAGAGCAGTCTTATCCACATAAAGATAATCTCCTTCACGAAGTTTCTCAAAAGTCTGTATTCCAATAGGAAGTTTACGTAATATCCCGTCCATGATTTTTCCTCTATTTTGATTATTCAAAGATACGCATTTCCATGGGAATACACATACAAACTCCACAAAAAAGTACACAGTTTCACAGACAGCACTACCATGACTCCATTTTTCATCAAAACTAACTTTGTACCAGACAAACAACATCTCACTTCCTCTTCACTTTGCAAATCCAACACACAATAACCAGAACCAGCAAAATAATTCCGTACCAATACCAACCTCCGGTTGTCCTATTAGTAGTTTTCTCAACTCCCGTTTTAGAAATCTCCTTCTTAGCACTCATATCCGACAAGCTCACAGACTGTAAATCTACTTCTTGAAGCAGTTGTTTCTCATTAACGTTTTTCCTATCCACCACAGTCTTTACCACCATCCCAGCCTTCAACCCAAGCGTATCCACAGGAAACACAAACAACACCTGCTCGATATGCTCCCCCACCACCTCCGAATCCTTTTCTGAAGCAACCTTATTTTTAACAAGACTTTTCCCGGAGCTACTATTTAAACTTGAATCAACCCTAACTTCACTCTCCCTGTTTATCACCTCTTTCTTACTCCTACATCCCGACAGCAATACAGGCACAACCAAAGCCACCACCAATACAAACAGTAACTCCCTCCCACTCCTCAAAAACTCCTTCACATCAAAACAGGGACAAGCCTTCACATATTCATAAGGTTCAATCACTCCGTCACCATTCAAATCCGGTGAAGTATCCCGATGTCCCAACACTTGGAGAATATTATATTCCCGCTGCAAATCGATAATAATCTGATAAAGTACCCGTTTTTGAGCATTCGTCCGGGTATCTGCCGGACGCCCGTTCTCATCCAATCCGCCGATATAACATATCCCGATACTCTGCTCATTCCAACCTTTACAATGAGCACCGGCCAAAGCGACATCCCGCCCCTTTTCCAATTTCCCATCCAAACGGATCACATAGTGATACCCGATACCGTTGAACCCACGTTCCCGGTGCCAACGGTCAATATCTGTGGCAGTAAAATCCTGCCCGGCTTTCGTAGCCGAACAATGTACTATGATAGAATCTATATTTCTCATGATAATTCATTATTAGTTCAAACGCACCAGTTAATAATCCGAAGGTGGCATACGCTTCACACACCCTCTAATCTCACACTTCTTCACTTCCGACTCCTTCTGTATCAACTCCACTTCATGACATTTATGTATCCAGTCAATCTTCTCTTCCTGCTCCTTGCGAAGTTCAATATAAAGCCCGTCTATCTTCTCGTCACGTTGAGTCAGCCGTTCTTCCAGCCAGTCCACCTTCTTACGGCGATTTTCTTCTTCCATACTGTTCACGGACGCTTCCTCTTTCCGTGCATCCGTCTTACGACAAGTGAGATACCTCACTAACCATTTCACTGCTTCCAAACCACCCATAGCGGTAATAAAAGCAAGGATTGTAGTTATTTGCATATTCAATCATTTTTACGTAGTTATAAAGAAAGAATGAGGCCGAAGCCCCATTCCATACAAACCAGACAGTTCTCAACGGCTCATGAATCAAGCAGCCGGATCCGGTGCTTCACCATTACCACCCGAACCACCATCCGGATCCGGAGTTTCACCCCCATCATCCGAACCGTCACCAACACTACCCAAATCATTAATATGATCCAAATCCTTGAACTTCAATCCATCCGAACGGGTAGTCGTCCCGGTAAACAGACGAATGTCCGAGTTAGCACGAAAACAGATACGAAGCCCTGAAATATTAGCGATCGTAAAATCTTCCGCCTTCTCCGTCCCTTTGCTTTGGGCAGAAAGGTAAAAATATCCCAGACCGGCGATATTCACCGAACGGCCACCCAGCAATGTCTTTCTCAATAACGTACGGAAATCCTTCAATACACTAATCGTTTCACCCTCGCTGACACCGGAAGCAGACGCAATCTCCTTTGCAAACTCATCCAACGTTGCACTCGTATCATACTGATAAGAAATCACCGGATACACTTTCTTTCCTGCTTCTTTATTTGTAGGGTCACACAGGCGAGACACCCTTCTAAATCTAATAGCCATACTACTTTTCTTTTTTAAATAAATACTGTTTTAATTATCACTTCGCTAACGTTAACGATGCAAAGATGCAGCATCTTCCACGGAGATGAAACGACACCTAATAACCTCATCAGAAAAGTACTAAAAAGCATTTCAGACATATACAACTGACATAGAGGAACTAAATAAACGACAAGAAAACGACGAAAAGCAGAAAAAAGCGACAAAACCGATAGCCGGGGGAGAATAATAAACAAACAAATATATTCAAACCAATAAATACCATACTAAAAAGCATGGAAAGTTTTAGGTGCTCAAGGCTATCAATAGCCAGATACCGCATATTGAAAGAGAGCAAACTGCAATTATACCAGTATATTGAAAGCAATGAAAACCAAGAATTGCCAAGATTGTTGCGAGATGATTCGGGCAAGATTGTCTGATATATGTTAATATTTCATGGCAAATAAGCATTTCCCGGTACAAACGCACTACAATCACAAATAAATGTAGTAGCTTTGTCCTAAAATAAAGAGTACAGGCATGAAAAGCAAGAGATATAATAACAGTTTTACCTCCTCTAGTATGGTAAAAGAAGAAGGTCGGACAGCCTATTATAAGCTGCTGGACAGTGTGCGTGACGGAGACACGGTACGCATCAAACGGGGCGTATATGCCACAGCCGAGCAGTTGGCGGACACGATGATAGATGTGGAAGCCATCATTCCAGGCGGTGTGCTGTGCCTTTTCTCCGCATGGAATGTGCATGGGCTCACCACCTCATTGCCTCAGGCATACCATGTGGCGGTAAAAAGAGGTCGCAAAATCACGCTTCCAACATTTCCCAAGATAGAGCTCCATCATATCACAGACACGATGTTTGACATAGGTGTCGAGGAACTGGTTGTAAGCGGTTACCACGTACATATATATAATAAAGAGCGATGCGTGTGCGATGCAGTGAAGTACCGCAACAAGATAGGCATGGATGTTTGTTCCGAAGTGGTGAATAACTACATTTCCCAGCCAGACAGAAATCTATCCCTGCTGATGGATTATGCCGACAAACTAAGAGTAAGACGAATCCTTGAACAGTATATTGCAATAAAACTATGAGTGAAATCAAAAATCCTGGAAAGTCCATCCGGACAAAGCTACTCAATGTAGCCAAGCAGAAGGATGTGTTCTACCAGACCATTCTGACCAGATATTTTCAGGAACGCCTATTGTACCGTATCTCACAGACTCATTACCGTGAGAACTTCTACCTGAAAGGTGGAGCACTGATGTATGCATACGAACGCTTTGCTGCACGTCCGACATTGGATATTGATTTTCTTGGCACGCATATCAGCAATGATGGCGAACGCATCGCCGAGGCGTTCCGTGAAATATGCGCCGTAGAGTGTGAGGAAGACGGAGTAAGGTTTGCTGCCGACAAGATTGCAGCACAGAACATCACCGAGTTCAAAGACTACCACGGTATCCGTCTAAGTATTCCGGCGACAATGGACACCATTGCCCAAGTGATGACAATGGACATTGGTTTTGGAGATGTGGTAACACCACATCCTGTATCATTAGATTACCCATTGTTATTAGAGGAACTGCCAGAAGCAAACATTCTTGCCTATTCCACTGAAACCGTGATTGCGGAGAAGATGCACGCCATCATAGACTTAGCTGACCAAAGCAGCCGGATGAAAGACTATTATGACATCTACCACCTGCTCACATCATTCAAATATGACAATACCATATTGCAGGAGGCTATCAACCGCACTTTCGAGAATCGTCATACTCTTTATAATGCAGATACGATGTTCTTCAGGAAAGACTTTCCCAACCATCCGCAGATGCAGTTACGATGGTCAGCATTTCTAAAAAAGGCAACTATCAAAAATAGCCTTTCATTCTCCGAGGTGGCACATTGGCTGCAAGAGGCTTTAATGCCATATTGGGAAGCCTATGGACGTATGTAATACTTCCGACCATTAATACATTATACAAAAAGAGTGCACCTTCTCCCCCACCGGGAAAAAGGTGCACCACACAAACAAAACAAACAATAGAGCGACCTTCACAGGCAGCGTAGAACCCATGATTCCATTTTTCCTATGCTACTATTATAAAAAGAAAAATGGCAGGGGCACGGATTCTCTTGGGGAAATGAGGCGCTTCACAGCGACATAAAGGATATAGGCCATTAAACTCATTTATTATACTATATGGGGAAAACCTACATCTTTTTCTATTCTCACAAAAACATGAAATGAAACAATTAATTTCCTTTTATTGTTTTCCAGACTGGCACTGCTACCACCGCACCGACAATCGGAGCCACAATAAACAACCAAAGCTGGCTGATAGCCTCCATACCGGCAAACAATGCCGGACCAATGCTACGGGCAGGATTAACCGATGTCCCCGTAACGGGAATACATACAATATGCACCAAAACCAAAGTCAATCCGATAGCCAGCCCGGCAAAATGAGGACTGCCATTATCGCGGTCGGTAGTGCCCAATACAGTCAGCACGAAGATAAACGTAAACACCGCCTCGGCTACAAATGCAGCCAGCAGATACGGCTCTTCAAAACCGTTGGCTCCCGTACCTTCTATCCCCATTGTGTCGGTAATCAACCACAACAATGCAGAGCCAAGTATTCCGCCCGTCACTTGCGCTACGATATACACACCGGCTTCCATTACCGACAGTCCGCCATTCAGCCAAACGCCGATGGTGATGGCCGGATTGATATGACAGCCCGAAACAGGACCGATTGTGTACGCCATTGCCACCACCGACAAACCGAACGCGAAAGCAATCGTCAACACAGCGGCTACCGATGTCGCACCGCCATTCAATACAGCAGCACCGCATCCCATTAAGACAAGCACCATAGTGCCCACCATTTCAGCTATAAATTTCGTTTTCATAATCTACTTTTTCTACTCGTATAAGATATACTATTCTCTCTAATCATCCTCCCATTCTGAAGGCGGCAACGACTTCTTCCCATACCATTTCATCCAAGCACGAGATTTCCGCTTTCTCAAATAAAGCGCATCGCTACAATGCTCCAACGCTTCCCAGTCAAATGAAGAATGATGTCCGAACCACCTCTCCAGCCAGTAAAGCAGATGATAACTCATGAACGCAAGCAACATCCACCACCACGAAAGCCAGACGGATAGCACCAATGCAGGCAATAATGCCAAGAAGAAACACTCTGTATACTGTCGCGCATGAATCTGAAGTTCCATCTCCTCCCACCCTTCCAAATATTTGAACCGGGTGAAACAACAACCGAAAATCATAAAATAATGCCTTTTCTTCCTGTTCAGGAAAGTTTTCGCCAACAGACTATTATATATTATCATATCCTCCTCTTCATTCAAAAAAGCAACATTGCAAAGGGCCGTCCAACTACCGGCCGACAAGCCCACCTTGTAACGACAAAGCACTTTCAGTCCCGACGTAGAAGAAAACGAGACAGCCCCGCAATGTTGCCTGAAATACCTTGAAATGAAATAAAACTATTATTCGACGATTACGACGCGGTTCAATTCAGGTTCACTAAAACGGTTGTTCGTATCGCCCTCCGCTTTCTTCACGAGACGTTCAGGGGAAATTTTATACTTTTCGACTAATAAATTGTACACATACTCCATACGTTGTTCACTCAAACGCTGGTTCAGTTCCCTGCTGCCCGTAGCGCTGTCCGCCGAACCAATCAGCGTGAAAGTCTTGTTCTTATCCGCCTTGATGGCGTTGTTCACATAAAACTCAAGATTGGTAAGTTCCTTCTTATCCAAAGTAGCCTTGCCGATAGGGAAGAACAGGGCTACCGGCGAAGCAGTCACTTTCGATTCATTCACCACTTCCGGTTTCCGATTTCTGGCAACTTCCAGTTCAGCGGCAAGGCGCTGTGCTTCGGTGCTCAAATCATGATTTTTGGCACGAAGCGCGTTGATACGTTCATTATAAGATGAATAATCTGCCGGAGCCACTTTCTCGACGCGGTCGAAACGGGTCTTGCCCAACTTCACGCTTAGCCCCAGTGTCACAGAACTCATTCCTTCACCTTTGCTGCCGCCTACCGTTCCGTCAAAACACTCTTTCACTAGCATCTGCCGTCCTTCCAAAGTCAAGTCCAGACGCTTGCCCAGACGGAACGTATTCAAAATACCGATGTTGGCGGCAATTTCATTATCATGCGTGCTGTTTCCCCACGAACGTGCCCAACCGAAACCGACAAACGGAATCACATTCCACACACGTTTCTCATTGAATCCGAGGAAACCGTTCGACCAGTTCCACATAAAGTCCGCATGGAGATTGGAAACATTAAACTCTTCCTTATAATAACTGCGATGCGCCCCTTTGGCATACATCCCGCTTGCATCCGTCAGCCCCTTGGCTTTCAGACCCGAATATTGTAGGCGGACTCCGTAAGAAGGAGTAATCCACTTGCCCAACGACACATCCAGTGCAGGAGCAATACGGTTGCCCACCGATGTCTTGTTATCAAGTTCACCTTCATAGATATTGATTCCACCGCCTACACCGATATACCAGTTACTCCAGAAACTATTCGTTTCATACGGGCCACGGAGAATACTTCCGTCCGTGTCACGATTTTCCTTTTGCTGTGCCATGGCACAGACTGATGATAATACCAATGCAACTGTAATAATTTTCTTTTTCATGTTTCAATTTTTATGTTCAACATTTAGTTTAACCTGTTTCTTTACTCTAATTTCATTTTACTTCCGGGACGGAATTTCACTTGTCGTTTGGCTGGAATCTGCATTGAGCCGCCTGTGGCAGGATTATGCCCGTTGCGCGCTTTCCGTTCTTGAATGACAAAACTGCCGAAGCCGACCAAGGTGACACTCTCTCCTTTATGCATTGTTTCCGCAATGGTTTCCATGATTGCGTCTACAGCATTCGTAGCTTCGTTAAAGCTCAACTGACCTTTAAGGGCTACTTCTTTGATTAGTTCTGATTTGTTCATAGGTTTGTATTTAAAAATGAATTATATATGTTTATTCGTCACGGATACAGCGGACAGGTGCTGCCGTAGAACGATCTAACCAGTAATTATTACCCCCACCGAAGCCACAGCCAACATCACCATTTTTTAAATCAAATCCAAATGACATTATCACATTCATACCACTGCCATCATTATATCTCATTGTCCCACAAAGATGAGCACTATAAAAAGGACCATTTACTACCCCTTTATCATAAGTTCTTCCATGGCGAAGCGAAGTAGAAATAAAATAGACTTTCCGTGTACTATTTTCACTACCACAATAGAAATATACCCCATACTTAGTAAATAAAGGAGTATAAAAATCTCCCTTCTCCATATGTCCCAAAAATTCGGTTCCGCTTTTGCCAATAGGGGAATCTATTATTGGATATTTTAAAAATGCACCATATACATCCGGCGGAGATACTTTGTAACCAACAGGACATGGATCATAAAGGGTCTTCATTGTCTCTACATTAACCATTTTATATTGCGAATAAGGGTTATTTCCCCATAAATATTGATTTCCAGTCATATCATTATTACCGGATTCAGAAGTATAATACAACCAATCATGAACACTATAGGCATCATCACTTATGATAAATACGGCAGGATGATTTATCGCATACTCAATTGTTCCTATACTTTCATTTTTTTCCTCCTCTTTGTGCTTTAGTTTACTTCCACGTACATTATGCATAAAATTTTCGGTACTTTCAAAGGAAGCTGAAATACAAAAAGGATCTTTACGCCCCCATTGGTAACCCAAACCACGTGTTGTTAACTCATCAGGAGTATTAGTTGTTGCTCCTAAATCTCGATCCATTATTCTATAATTCTTCCCGCTATAAGTTTCTCCATTGGTTGGTAAGCCTAATTCTATTATAGTGGGGTGCTCTGTACACCAAACATGCCAACTCCATAGTACTGTAGCATCCTCCGCATTTGGATCTTGTTTATCATAAACTGCAATAACCCCATTTCCCGTACCACTACTCAAGAATTCAACTCGATTAGTAGTAGAATTAAATGCAACTTGTGATATAAGATTTTGCTTGTCCTGCCAAATTAGTTTTGCAGAATAAGGAACTATCTCAACATTTTTAGAAACTGATATATCTTCACCTGAAGCATTTTTAAAATGATATTGTTCTATATCTTCACCTAATTCTTCCCGCCATGCAGCTCTGCCTCTCGTTTCCGCCACTATACCATCAACCCCGTTTCCTATCACCGTAGCGTCAAACGAATAAACACCATAAGTCACCGGAGTAATAAAGCAGTTTGCCGGACCGTCTTCATCCACAGCAATCGCTTCTGTGTGAGATATGATACTGAAAGGGATATACTTCACTATGTTACCTACGGATATTTCCAAAAATCCTTCCTTTAGTGAAGAGTTTTCGGGTACAGTGCAATAAATCCAATACACATCGCTATCTTGCGGAAGGTTCACTTCATTCACCGAAAGTCCTCCTGTTCCCTTCACCTGTACCAAATTATTATTATCTATGCTATAAAACAGGCATAAGTCAGATGAGGGTACCAAAGTTTTCTTATCCGAATTTAAAACGCGAACATTACGAGTGGTAACACCACTAAAATCGACATTACCCGTATCATCAGCCTGCAATTCAAATTTTACCATTGTTACCGGATCTGTGATGCCATTCTCTATCAACTTAAGGTCTTCCCTATCCGTTTTTACCAAGTACTGGCCGTTAGAAGCATATCCCCGCGACCAATTATCCGAAACCGTCACCGTATACTCGATATTACTTCCCGGATTTTGAATGGCTTCCAGTTCCGTATCATATCCCTTATTCTTTAGCTCGGCAATAGTAAAGCGATAAGAATGATTACGTATTATATCCAGATACTGCCCGGTTTCCTTATCCAGGAAATCCAAACGATAATACTCTTTATTCGAACCGTCCGGATTCCGGACTACAAGAAGCAACATTGCACGATCTTTGGAGAATGTTTTCTTATCAACCTTATTTCCTAAAGCGTAAATGGAGTGTTCATATTCCAAAGGATAGTAACTTGTCACCAGTCCTTTCGTTACATCCAAAGGAACTGTAGCGGAAAGTAAATCATGTTTTTCCGAAACGCCGCTTTCGTTAATACTGCCCTGATAGATTTCCCCCTTATACTCGCTATCTAATGTAAAATCCGAATAATTAAGATTTCTCCATTCCCAATAGACTTGTTTACCGGAAAACAAATCCGCCTTTGCATCAACCGTAACTTTTGCCAAACAACGGGTCAACAGACAAATGTTAGAGGTAGCGTTCTCATTCCATTCCATCCAACCGTACATCGGAATAGTCCGCCCTTCACTTTGCAGAGCGGAAAAGCCCTTCATCATTCCTTGACTAGTATAATTCCTCAACTGCTCTTCACTAGCCATTTTATTTATAAGAAAATCACCTGCTCCTGATGCAGAAGAACGATTAGTCAGGTTACAAACTACATAAATTCGTTCTTTGTCAGCGGGAATGTATTCTTTCAATGTCACAGTCGGCGATGCAGTGTCATTACCGAACAAAAAAGACAAATCAGCTTTACCCTCCTGATAATATACAGGGGATGAGGCGTGAGAATCATTATATACAAACACCTGTATGCCACTAATCTTACATTCCGATTCATTCGCCACGCTACGTACCTGTACCAATTCCGCATCCGGGATAGACAAGCTGATGACATTTTTTTGAGAGGAATCAATCATTTCCATTTCAGTGTCATCGTTACAACCACCTAACAACAACATATTAAAAGCGAAGAAAACCAACAGACATATCCCGAACAAGTATTGTTGTATTGTTATTTTCATTTCATTCATACTTTTTAGATTTCTAATGAATTATTCCTTTACACAGCGTATCGAAGCAGGCACTGAAGTAACCACCGGATTATATATATTATATTCAAAGTCCATAGCAGTATATGGATGAAAGTTAAACATGAGCCCACTATGTTCTTTGTCAGCAGGATGAGGTGAAGAACACCAGTAAACTCCCCATTTTCCTAACTTTATACCATCACCATTAGGTCTATAAGTCTCCGGCAAATAAATTAGCTTCGTTTCATCAATCCCTGCATTATCATAATAAAAGGTTGATCCATTCGCAAAATAACTTTTTATGAAATACATATCCCCAAGTGACGCTCCGGCTGGGGGGAATATGGCGATCTCACCTTTACTCAAGATTTTAAAAACGTCATGCGGCGCAACTTTATAACCATATGGACAAGGGTCATACAACGATTTTAATGTTTCTTTAGGGAAAGCATCCTGTTCCCCGTCCGGATTTCCCCACAGATATTTCAGTTCTGTTGTTTTCGTACACCAAGATTCACCCCCCAATCCTCTCCTTGGACTATACAAGGAACTCGGAGTACTTATAGCTTGACCGGCAGTCACTCGTTCATCGGAATATTTATATACGCCCTGACCACTTCTTACGTCATATAAAATGGTACGTATGCCATCATAAGTCAATGAACCCGAAAACGGGTCTTTACGTCCCCATTGATAATGCAGCCCTTGAACAGTGCCTAAATACGCTTTAGTAGCAGTAGCACCAAGATTACGGTCCATCACTTTATAGTTATTGCCCGTGTATATCGAAGTGACGAATTCCAGTATCTTTGGGGTAGCCGTACACCAAAGGTGCCAACTCCACAACACTTTCGCATCCTCCGCATTAGGATTAGTCTTATCATAAACAGCTATCACTGCATTTCCCCGGCTTCGTCCCATTTTCACCTGAACCCTGCCATTGACTAAAGCAACTTGTTCCACCAGTTCATCCGTGTCCTGCCAAAGCAATTTGGCCGATAAAGGATGAATATTGGCACCACCGGCTTTTGTCAAGATATTGCCACTTGCGTCTTCAAACTTCCCTTCGTCAATAATACCGTCCACTCCGTTTCCCATTATGGTAGCAGTGAAAGAATAAGAACCTGCACCTCTATCTGCTATATAACTATTGGCAGTCCCTTCCGTGTCTAACGGAGTAAAAGTATCCAATGAACTGACAGGAATATATTCCACATGCACATTGTCGGAAGAAATTTCTATAAAACCACCTTCATAATTGGCGGGAACACTACCGGTGGTACAATAGAAATTCATTACTTGTGCGGCAGTGAGGTCATAAATGCCACTGTTATCCGCCAGTTTATCCGTTTCCGTTATTCCATTGCAATATAACTGTAAATCTGTTGTTGATATTAAATCTGTCTTATTAGGCTTCAAAGCTCTGATTTGTAAGCGTCCCGGAGCATGACAGTCCACTTTCAGCAGTTTCACCGGGTCGACAATATCTTTAATCAAAGTTATTTTTGTCCTGTCTATATCAAAGTCAACGCCTCCTACAATATCACCCGTAACCCCTACATCTTCCCAATCAAGCATATCTGTGAATACTTTCACTTCATCAAGACTTAGCACTTGTACGTCCACCGAATAAATATGGTTACGTTTCATCCGATAAGAATCTTCCGCTTTTACAGGTATCGTACGTTCTATCACCCGACTAGCTATTCCGTCCGTCACAGGAATAGTCAGTTTCAATGATGTCACGTTAATAGCCGGGTCATACTCCTCTTCCTGTTCCAGATAATTTTCATAAACAAATAATGGATAAAAAGTAATAGCTTCACCGTTAATCTCCACTTGTTCATGAGCAAGTATATCATATAAGCTCACTTCCGGATAATCCGGATAATTTAATGAAGATGCCGGCAGATTTTCAACAACAGCCTCATTGGCATGAGAAGAGAACGGAGCATACTTACGAATCCTATCTGCAGCATGAATCACCTGTATTTTTACATCTCCTATCATCAATTCCTGCGGAACAGTAAATGAGGTTGTCCGAACAGTAGTCCGTAGTTTGGCGACTCCCCGTAACAAATGCACGGAAGCTTTGAAATTTCTATTTATGCCGTCCTCAATCACTCCCGTACCTGACATGTAGAAAGGGGAAACCGGCTGTCCGGAGATTATTGCGGGAGTGTCTTCATTGGCACGTACCCGCAAGGTGTAACCCGCCTCCAATGTCCCTATATCAAACAGTGTAGAAACCGCATAGACACTATCAACATCCGTAGGGGTCAATGTCAATGCTCCGTCTGCTGTGGAACGGGATGCTATCACAGTCCCGCTATTCATAACATCCATGAAAAGCCGCTCAACCTTGTTCTCACCGGCCATCCCATTCTCTATGCTTCGGACAACCGGTTGTTTTCCCCCGGGTATTACCAAACGGAGTTCCATCCGTTCCTTGCCGTCGGGTATCATGTTGTCCACATTGCCAATATCACAATTTCTAATATCTTCCACACATGAAGATAATAAAAGCAGTATAAAAGCAAACTTATATCCTATTACCATTTTATTCGTCATAGATGTAACCTCCATTTTACTCTTTCACACAACGTACAGCACCTGCAGTCGCTTCATCCCAAATAACACTTTCACCCTTACCGTGAATACGCTCTGTCCAATACAGACACATGTTCCGACACTTCATATCTCGACCAAGGTTTCCTGCACGAAGCATAACAACCTGCCCCAAGGATCCTGACAGCTCCCCAGTCCCCCCGTGTCTATATCCTGCTGCAGGATAATAAATATCACTCCTACCAGCAAATCCGCCGCCATATCTTTCTTCATAGAAAACCTGCTCCAGACCAGAATCTTCCCATGGAGTAGATATGCCATCTTTGCCGGCAGGAACTCTCCAACCATCCGGACAAGGGTCAAAAATCGTTTTCTTTCCAGATTTCGTATTCCACAAATAAGGATACTTGGTAGAGTACGAAAACCAGAGGAGTTGTGAGGGTGCTGTATAATATGCCATCGGATTATTCACTGAACCCGGTATATTATTAATATCCGACGTAGATACACTAATTTTAGTAATAGGCTTAATTTCGCCAGTGACGCTATACAATTCTTCTTCAGGCTCCGTATAAAGCCAACCCTTAGCTGGTGGAAACGGATCTTTCCGCCCCCATTGATATAGAAATCCCTTAGACTCAATTCCTCCCTGCTTCTCATCATAGTTATTATATGTTGCCCCCAAATTACGATCCATCCAAGTATAACCATTAAACTCTTGTTGTCCCTCTTCTAAATTCGGATCATAGTCTGTGCACCAGATATGCCAGCTCCAGTAAATCTTTCCATTCACTTTCATCGCTATCACTGCATTGCCAGACTGATTTTCCGTTTCCACACTGATATAAGCTTTATCACGTTTTTCCGCATTCATAACCTTCACTCCGGAAGCCGGCACTACCCCTATTCTATCTACCCAAAGTACTTCGGCCGTAACCTCACCATCGGGAATAGGTGTACGTTCAAATTCATCCATTTGTGCCCATGCCTTGTACACCCCGTCAGTGGGAATGTGCACCCTTCCGCCGGGCGATACCACATAACAGTTTGTTATACGTATATCGTTCACTTCTTCTACTTGGGGTTCTAACGCTATCCACGGACACACTGTCAAGTTTATATCCAAATAGACTGTTTTTTGCATGAACCGGCACAGTAATTGATAAACATGATTACGCTCCAGTTTTTCCAAAGGCGCTTTGCCGGAATTATCCGAATCCACACCCAACTCTATCATATCGTAATCATCAAAACCGATATTCAATTTATTGTTTTTACACTCCATTTCCGGAATATAAAACGAGTAAGCCAGCACGCCCTTGTCTTCAGGAGAAGTTTCTTCAGGGATCTCACTGACTTTCTTTCTCGATAACAGATTGAGAACGGAAGACGCATAACTTCCTGTTCTTTTTGGGGATACGAATCCTGTCTTGGAAACTCCAGTCACAACCAATGTGGTAGGCATCAAGACCTCCTCCCAGTTCTTTGCCTCCTTCCGCATATAAACATCCACACGCGCCACAGCACGGTCTACACGCATGTTGACTGTCTGCGTCGTTCCCTCCGCCGCATCCACTCCTGCCAGTTCTCCATACATGGGAAGACAGTAGTCTTTAGTGTATTCCACCACATTGGTTCTTGTGGATAAGTAGTCCGCCATTTGATACTGTACGTCCACCAAGTCATTGGGATGATCCACAGACTCCAATATAGCGCGGGTATCAAAGTCAACAGGTTCGTTTACAATGGCATACAATGTTTTCCCGGTGGCGGCTTTCACCGTAAAAACCGGAGTAGTATAAGTCCCGTCGATAGCGGAAAGCCCTTGCCAGTAATACATCTTATCCAGTGACGTGCCGTCAAAAACATAGATGCGTAGCCGGCTGATGCGGGTTTCATTCGCGTTCAACACTACCGGGTCACTCGTGACACGTGTGCTGATATTCATGCTCATCCGTACTTCTCCGGGATTTAGCGGATCGACTGTCTGTCCACTTTCCGTACAGGAAAACAAGAACAACAGCAACCACGCCCACCATATACAGCCTTTATATCTCATATTCATCAATCTTTGTTTATTTATCAGAGATCTTCGCCTTTCAGCCAGATAGTCCAGCCGTTAATCATAATCTTAGTAGAAAGGAAATTCAATAATTCCGGGTTATAGAAAAAGACAATCGCATACTCACTCTGACGGTCGAGGTATTCCTGTGCCGGGATATTGTGCCCTTCCATTTTAGTAAGCAGCAGGTAAGGTATCAGGTCAACCTTCATCAGTTCCTTACTATCCGACTTGCGTGTAAGCGTCAGGTATACCTTTTTATGTTCGAGCAGGCGCATGGTATTCATTTCTGCCACAATGCCCACATCTTCCACTTTTTCCAGATGATACGGCTGGTAACTAATCATGTCGTCATCCAGCAAGTCATTATTCCAGTCGTAATATCCGTTGTCCGCCCGGATTTCGAACAGGCAATCATTCATATCCAGTTCTTCTCCCGGACCAGACTTTTGCAGAATAAAGCGGAATTTATTGGTATTCTTTATCAGGCGGACCGTTTCCGTCTGTTCCTGTTTGCCGGTAAAGTTTACGGTCTGTATCCCGCCATACCAGAGAGGCTCCAAAACTTTATTATGTATCAAGGATTCTTCCCGTTTCATTTTTACCGTCAAATCTTTCAGTGTCGATTTTCCGGCAACCAGTTCCGGCATTTCAAAGGCATCGCTCATTCCCGCCCACGTAGCTATCCGGTATTCCCCAATTGGCAGTTGTAACTGCATACGGTAGCTGCCACTGCCCAGAGTTTTCCCTTGTTCACTCTTCTTCATGATAAACGTGCCATCCTTGTCGAATACAAACACATCGACACGATTCACTTGAGCCGCAAAAGCATCGGTGAACTCCATGTTATAGTCATACCGGAAACTAACATATAACTGACATTCCGGTAGTGTCTCATCTATGGATGTGCAAGAAAAGAGTACAAGCAGTAATAACAGGCAACTTCCATAACTTATCTGCCGGACGGCACCTTTTGTATTCATTATCTTTCTCATAATCATCTATGGTTCTATTATTTTTCTAATTTCATATATGGTGTGGAAAAGCGCCTTTGTGCTTTTCTCGGAATAATCTGTTTTAGTGGACAAGTCTTAAAACTTGTCTGTATGGCAAGACCTGTTTTTATCAAGTTTTTCATATCAAGGTCTTGATTCACGGAAATAAGCCTCCGCCGGCTGAATAAAAAATGAAAAGAAAGAAAAAAGAAGGCGTCACAAGACAAACTGCGCCGTATCATAACGCCTTCTTATAATTTTAATTGTTATTTTAGCCCGATATATCAGTCATTACAAATCCACTCCCTGACTCCAAGTAGTCCATGGGTTAACTGTAATATTTACAGAGAGATATGCTTCTTGGTCATCATCGTCTTCACCCGGATTTGTAGGTTTAGTAGGATCTGTCTTGTCAGGAATCCAGGGAGTACCCGGTTGCTTCACGCTGTTGATAGTCAATGTGTACCAGTTGTTGCGCACGACACCGTATTTACCATGTGCCATCCATGCAGTGATTTCGTCATCATGACGAATCAGGATGTTATAGTAGCATACGCCTTTCTGGAAGTATTCCACACCTACTGTTTCGCCGGCTGTTGCATCAGGTTTGGAGTATTCGCCACCACTCTTAAGGCCGTCCAGTTCAGCAATAGTAATAGAGGCAAAATCAGCACCGACAGTCTTTTCTTGTGCAGTGGCGGCTTTGGCAATACGTGCATAGAACTGGTCACAAAGATCGATTATCTGTTGTTGTGCCGCATCCGGTGTACCAGCAGCCGCAGCATTATATACTGCCTGCAAATCAGCCAATGTCTTGTAAGTGACACCCAAAAGGCGGAACCAGCTTTCGCCCACAGTAAATGAATTAGGAGTGTAAACCGCACTTGCTACGGCAGCCGTAGTCTGCGCCTGGGTTTGCGCGTCATGTTCCATTGTGTTCTCAAGACAGTATTTGCTGTCTGTCATGGGAGAGAAGTCAGCAGGCAAAACACCTTTATCAGATACTTTCAGGTAGTTGAACTGCGACACATTGAATCCTGCCTTTTCATAGTTCGGGTCAATTCTATAATCTGCATCAGCAGAACCTCCGGCAGGCATTACTATTTCAGAATATGGGAACATGCTCTTGTTGGTTACATTCAATGCCCAGTTACCGAATGTACAGGTCACTCCGGCAGGAACTATGACGCCGGCCGGATTTGTTCCTAAAGAAACTTTAGCAACTATACGGTCTACAAAAATCTTTGAACGGTCAGTTTCGGCTGCGGCTATCGCGTCAGCAACGTCAGAAATACCCGCGTCGCCAACCTTTTTTACTTTAGCTTCCGCCAATGCTCCGTTAGTAGGGTTTGTATTGTCGCCGGCATTAATCATCATAAAGTTGTCCTTTGACGCTCCAATCACTTCATCAAGTGTCTGCTCCACAGCACCATTGATGACAGACCAGGGAGCGGAAGCTACACAGGCAGCCTTGAACTTGCCGCTCGGATTGACCACTGCCAGTACTTTGGCGGTAGCGGAAGGTACTTTGAATGCCTTTCCGGCATATCCTGACTTATCAGCACCACCTACATTCAAGATATAGTCGGTTGTACCCAATGTCTTTGTTTCCAAGCAAACATTCGACGCATCAAACAATGCGAGAAGCACTTCGTTTACTTTCTGTTCTTCCGCACTGCCATGGTCTTTTCCCGGAGCACGTGTTCCCGTACTTTTAGGCATTGTCACAGATACGGACATATAAGCCTCCCTGCCGTCTACCGGCAACTGGTCTTGTCCGCCGGTTGCCATCTCTTCATCATTACTACATGCTGCCATCGCCAGTCCGACAAACAGCGTTAAAAAAGATTTGTCCAATTTCATTGTTTTAAAATTTAATGAATACTAAAATGTTAATTACTAAGTATAAGTTTCAGATTATATTATTCAGTTTTTATACCTTCCAAACGTTTCAGGTACATCCGCATCGCATCATAATCTCCCATTTCCCATGCTACGATAGCGGCGTTGTTGTTAGCCATCCTGTCACTCGGAAAGCGGTCGGCAATCATCCGGATAATCCTGTTGTATTCGTCCGAACCTTTGCCGTAGCTGACTGCGACCTGATACATTTCGTTATGGTTCATTTTGTCGGGGCGCGTCTTGATTATTTCCCGCCCTTGCTCCACGGAGAACGGAACCACCGTATAGCTGACTGTATATTCCACCAGGCGCAGCTTCGGATATACCTCTTGCAGTAAGGCATTATAGATTTTTCCGCCGTCGATAGCTTTTATCTTCGCGTCGCGTGCATCCGGTTCGGGAGTCTGCCCGATAATATCAAGCACTTTCTGCATATAGGAAGGACAGTATTCGCGCAACCATGCAGCTAGTCCCTCCCAATTCTCCGGCACCGAACGGCATTCTATCATACTGTCGTCCAGCTTATAGGCATGTTTCAGGTTTTGTACCAACGCTTTCGCACGTTGTTCGGAAAGGCGGGCATTGGCGTCATAATTGCCTTCCGGCGATGAGTAGCCCACTATCTTAATCCGGGCAATACGATAGTTATCATCTTCACGGATAGAATCAATGGACGAATGGATTTTAGCCAGTTCGGTAGGATTATTCATATAATCGGCAAGCAATGCCGACTGGTTCACTTTAAAATTAAGATATGCGCTGCGGGTGAAAGAACGACGTTTCTCCTCTGCCTGTGCCACCATTATTTCCAGATTCGGGCGTTCCACTACCTCTTTGAATAAAGGAAGTTCCGCAACGGGGGCATTACCCAGTGCTTCTCCGCAACCTGCGCATCCCTGTAATTCACGGAATATCTCGACACGTGCTCCGGACATCCACTCCTGTGCCGGAACTGTTTCGTTATATTCTAACAACATATCCCGTTTCCTGTTAAAACGAATCATTTCCTGTCCCTCTCCCGCAGCCGGTTCTTTGCCATACAGACTTTCTTTCCGCTTGTTCATGCGATAACGGTTTCTGCCTGCAATGCAGACTGAAGGCAGGGCGAGCGTATCGTTTTCCGACCGGCTGATTATCAAGGGAGTGATTATCATTTGTCGGCGTGAAGGAAGCCGCAGTATGCTGCAATCCATATTAAATGAGACTTCCACTTTGTCATCGCTTATTTTCCGGGCAACGGCTTGTCCGATATTTATCTCCTGGGCATGGGCGGAAACTGCGCCTAGCAGTCCCAAGGTCACGTATATACAGATTCTTTTCATCATTAACCTATTTTATAATGTATATGATACTCACTGCAGCTTTTGTCGGGCCGAAGTAGTTTTTCTTCTCATTTTTCTGAATGGTTCCACATGTGGCACAAGGATATTTGGAGTGATCCAACCGGGCATATCCGACTCCAAGTACAGCCTCCATGCTCCAGCGGTTACCGAGCAGCCACTGATAACCGTAGGATATTCCGCCGCCCCACAAATGCCCCTGATAGCGGTGACGTTCCATATTATCACTTAGAAATGACATTCCGCCCACATTGTATTTGGCGTAGTGTCCGTGCAGACCCAGAAAATGACCGTTGAATTTCTCACAAAGCCAGTAGCGAAGTTCCGGCTGTACGCCCCAGTGGCGCAGGCGCGTTTCATCATCAAACTTCCAGGGATTATAATTTCCGGATAAATCGAGAGACCATTTCTTGCCCAAACCTATTTCCAGCCCCAAGTTCATTGTAGTAGTAGCGTCATAAAGCAAATTAGTCTTTACTGCAACCTTTTGGGCGTAAGAGTTGCCCGTATTACAAAGTAGTATTCCCAAGACTCCGATTAAACATAGATATTTCTTCATGTCGTCTTATTATTTATTATTGCTTTTGTTTCATCTCTATTCCGTAATAGAGATGAAACAAAAGAATACAAACAATAAAAACCTAATTACCAATGATTTATATCACATAAAGCACCCATATAACGTTTCAGTATCATGATAAAATGAATCATAGCAAACAAAACAGAAAATAATATTCTGATATATAATTCATTAAAAATACAGATACTGAAACAATTGTGAAACAAACAGATAGGTAACAGACCAAACAATCAAAACAGTTATTGCCATGGAAACAAAACTTATGAAAAGCGAATTGCTGTACATCGAAGAACACCTGTCATGCCAAAACTACATGACAACGATTGAAACCGGATTCAAGTATCTTGAGTTCAATAAGAACACAGAATTTGAGGAAGACACTACAAGTAAGAATTATCTTCTATTCTTCCTGAAAGGTGATTTCACCATAACTTGCAACCAGTTCCACAACAGACTGTTTCATGCCGGAGAGATGATACTCATCCCACGTTCTTCCCGGCTGAAGGGAATTGGAGAAAACGGTTCAAGCCTGCTCTCCATGTTTTTCGATATGCCCGAAGGAAACTGTGACAAGCTCATATTGCAATCTTTATCAGACCTTTGCGACAACATTGAATATGACTTCTCACCGATTAGAATACACTACCCGCTGACACCATTCCTCGAAGTGCTGACCCACTGTATCAAGAACGGAATGAATTGCGCTCACCTGCACACCCTGATGCAACGGGAATTTTTCTTTCTCCTGCGCGGATTTTATGAAAAGCAGGAGATTGCAGTATTATTTCATCCTATCATCGGAAAAGAAATGAACTTCAAGGATTTTGTCATGCGCAACCATACCAAAGTGGATAATATAGAACAGCTCATCTCACTATCGAACCTGGGAAGAAGCCGCTTCTTTTCCAAATTCAACGAGGTGTTCGGAATGACTGCCAAACAATGGATGCTGAAACAAAAGAACCAAAGGATACTCGAAAAAATGACCGAACCGGGAGTATGTATAAAAGACGCCGTTGAAGAATTGGGATTTGATTCGCAGAGTAACTTCAACCGTCACTGCAAACTATATTTCGGATGTACCGCCAAACAGTTAATGGAACGCTGCCAGACCGAAAACAACCCTATTTATGAGGATAACCACGCAACATGTACAAAATGAATAAAAAAATGTACTTTATGACAATTCATATTATAAAAAAATAAGCTTACTTTGCAGCGTGAAAATAGTTCAAAACAACAAAGAGATTTTAATATAATCTCTATTACGGAATAGATTACAATACTGCAAAGATAAATAAAAATATTATATCTTCTAATTTTCAACAGATTAAATTACAAATTTTCATTTCACTTGGATAAATTTGTAACTATGCTGTTCACCTGATTGAGCATGGACACATCGAAATCTTTCAAATAGACACGTGTCATTTCTTCCGAAGTGTGCCCTAGTCCGGCACTAATCACAGAAATTGGTGCTCCATAGTCACGGGCAAGGGTAGCCCAGGTATGGCGGGCGGTGTACGTCGTCAACGCAACTTTTATATCAGCTGCAACAGCGATTTTCTTCAAATGGCGGTTGATACGCCCTAACGCCAAGCGGTATTGTTTGTATCCCGAAGCATATTCACCGCTGATGATCGGAAAGAGATACTCATTCTCCGTCTTATATTTATCGATCAAGCCCTGCATCTGGGGAGTCACCGCTATGCGAATCAACTGTTTCGACTTATGACGGGAATAAGTCAGCACACCATTGCAAATATCGCTCTTCCTCAAAAGGACAATATCAACAAAAGCCATTCCCTGCGCATAAAAGCTGAACAGATACAAATCGCGGGCAAACTCCAGTTCAGGTTCATTCTCCAAATTCAAGTCCGCCAGATTCTGCATATCCGTCCGTGACAAAGCACGTTTCATCGTTTTCGCCGGGCGGGTCTGTGCCTTCGCAAACGGATATTCGCCACGAGGATGATAACCGTCCGTTACCGCCTGGTTATACAAAGAGCGCAAATTGCGCAGATAATAGCTTACCGTATTTCCAGAAGAGCCGTTACTATACAGGAAATCCTCGTATCTCCTAACGAACGCCAAATCAACCTCTGACATCCGCACATCAGGGCGACCTATAAATTTTGCCAACGACGAACGGGTGCTCTTGTAGGCCGCAGCCATCCCCACTTTCTTCAGTTCCTGCTTACGCTCAATCTGCGCATTGATATATCGCAATAAATAAAACTGTGGTTTTCCTGTACCAAAAGCATTTTGAGCCAGAATATCCTCCACTGTAAATTCTTCCCTTGTCCGCTCAAGCTGCCTGATCCGTGTATCAATCCGATTCCGCATCTTCCGTAGCTCGCGGTTCATTTTCACGACCTCTGTAGCCGTAAAAGTAGAACTTACGCCATTCATAATCTTCCCTTCCAGCTCGTCAAACACTTCCTCTTTCACCCGGTAGCCTGTATACAGTAACTTTTTTCTCCGATTGTGGATCACCTGAAATACTAAAGGATAACTGCCATTATTCAATATCCTGCTCTTATTCAGCATAAGTTTCACTGATGTTATCATATCTTGCTTTTTTTGTTTGAGACGTAAAAGTACGAAGTTCACCTTACTTATCAGAACTATTTTTCCGCCTGTTACGCAAGAAACAAGAAATGGAATAAAAAGTTTTTCCACTTTAAGAATAGTTATCTGATAAATATAGTTAAAATACACGTTCTAGCAATTAGTATATTTTTATTACATATTTCCAATATACATACGCATAAATTAGATATGTATACCATTTATGATATTTCATTACATAATATAAAGATTACCGCTATTCTTCCTTTTGAAAAATTAGAATATTAGGCATAGCTTTGCACTATGGATTTTAGGGAGCCGTCCGTTCCTTTAAAAGGAAGAGGTCATTCCTCGGTGTGCAACGGGTCGTTCCTTTTAAAGGAACGGTCCGTTGGTTTTAAAGGAAAAACCGGCATTTGTAACCATTTGAATTTCAACTTCTTACTGAATTAGAATTCCGTCCCCGTAACCCATGGGATTTTTTCCAACAAACACGACGGAATCTGCCGCACGAAGCGGCAATCAGTATACAACAAATTTCAACAATTCAAAATTCAAATCCCATGGTTACAGTCACGTTTGCCATCAAGCCATATCTGGCGAGGTATATGTATGTCCGGTACGGACAAAGTTTAGAACTTCTATCGCATAACAATCCACCGTCAAGGCTCCCCATTCCAATCCACCTCTCCCACCTCACTCCCATTTATCACTTCCTGCATCAATTATCCGTTCCTCATCCGCAAGGCGTCTCTTGGAAAGAGACAGGAAATATCACTTTTGTTCTTCCTAGCCCAAGGCAGGGCAAGAACCCGGAAATCTACAATTATTTCAGTCAGGACAGTATCTTTATTATTGAAAAGGAAATTGAGGTGGAAATGAAAGCAGAGCTTTATTCATTCCTGTTGGAGAATAAGTTCAAAAATGGGGTGATGTATATAAAGTCGATGCATGAGTTTGTGGTAAAGTATGATATGGCGGAGTCGGTGGAAGAGGAAAGTTTGATGAGAGGGTTTCAGAGGTGGAGAAAGAAAATGAAAAAATGACGCTACGAAGAAATCATACCTTATTTAATAGCGATATCATTTAACAACGACAGGTTATACAACGTTAAAAAAAAAAATATCAGAAACAACCGGCTCTTATTATCTAAGAATTTACTACTTTTATACCTGCATAAGAACAATGGTAGTATTATGGAAAAAGAACGATATTTCATTCATTTTAAAGGTGGACTATATAAAATGCTGGGTATTGCCCAGCATAGTGAGACACTTGAGGAGATGGTTGTTTATCAGGCATTATATGGTAAGCATGAAATATGGGTCCGTCCTAAAACTATGTTTTTTGATAAGATAGTACGAAATGGTATTAAAATAGATCGTTTTAAAGAAATAACAGAAAAAGAAATATATGCCTATTACCCAGAAAGAAAAGAAATATCTGAAGAATAAACACAAAGGTGGGAAAAATAATAGCAAAGGAGCTATCTATGAAAGCTACTACGCAACTTACCAAATTGTTTCATTTATGAATCAATATATTACCCAATTAAGTAACGTCCACCTAACGACACAACTACATGACGCCTTTGTTGATGATCTTTTTATTGAAGAACCTAATGCTCATAAAACCTATCATCAACTAAAAGATGTGAAAGATTTAACATGGGAAACTAGTAAGTTAAAATATGATTTTAAAAGACAAACAGAGATTTCGTCAGAAAGAAACGAGAAGTTCAAACTGAAACTAATTTATTCAAATCCTAATAGTTCAGTATCTACTGTTCCTTCTGAAATTAGTTCGTATACAACATCAGAATATTTTCCTTCTTGTTCTAGTATCAACCAATTAATTCTATCACATCCTATATTTAAGGAAGCAATCCAGCAAATAACAGTATCACAACAAGCAGAAAATGATGAATTATTTGGAATTGCAGCTGCTATTTTAGGAGCATGGAATTCTGTTGAACAAGAAAGTGTATCTCTACAACAGATTTTGGATATTGTACATTCAATAGGTAAAGGGTATGTGAACATAAAAACATATCCAAACGTTGAAATATCAGAAGAATGCAAGATTCTCCTAAATCAGTTTGGAATCAGTTTTCTTGAAAAAGGGACTACTGTATACTGGAACTATCACAACATGAATGGAGAGGTTGTCTGGACAAGCGAAATTGAACAAAAGTTACAGAAAGCCAATCCTGCAAATATTTGGGATTTAATGGAATTATTAAGTTGAAATAGAATGAATATGAGAACTTATACCAATATAACATACGAAAAGAACAGAGATATTATTCAATTGATGCATATCTTATCCAATCCCAATACCTCAATTGAAATTTATCGTAATACCTTCTACAAACTAGGCAAAGCACTAGGAGCTTTGCTGGATGAAAAGAAACATAGCAGGTATGGAAATACCATGCTGGCATGTGCATCAGAAGATGCTGACTGGTTGGCACAAGGTGTTTTAAGCTCTATTTCACAGAAAAATGTTGCATTAGCCGTTTTTTGGAATCAGAGAATCACTTTGGATGAAACAACAAAATTGGAATATAGTCCGATTGTAAAATCTTATATAGAGCCGATTGAAGAGTGTCAAACTCTAATTGTTGTAAAATCAATTATAAGCAGTTCCTGTGTGGTAAAAACACAACTAACCAGATTGGTGGAAAAAATGAACCCGCTTAATATTTATATATTATCTCCAGTAATGTATAAGGATGCTCAAAAGAACTTGCAAAAAGAGTTTCCTGAATCTATAAGCAATAAATTCGAATTTCTGACATTTGCTATCGATACATCCAAAGATGCGCAAGGAAGTGTATTACCCGGAGTTGGTGGAATGATATACCCCAAACTCGGATTAGGTGATATATATGAAAAAAATAGATATATACCCAATCTTGTCAAGGAACGAATGGCGCTATAACAGAACAGGAGCTACTTATAAGAATTATTTGCGTAGATCAGATGACAGCCAGACTACATATCATCGTAAGCCCACCTTATCATGAATGACTTCATATAGTGAATTCATGCTTCTATACTCGAAACCTATCATCAACTCTATAATAAAAAAACACTCTCATTAAGGTAAACAATTCATCTATGCATTTTAGACAAATTTATTCGCATGTTTGAAGATTATCTTATAACTTTGCAATATTAAATGACTAATGCTATAGAATCGCATCATCAACCTTATATATCACTACAAATATAATATGATACAGAAGGTAATATAAATGCATATAGAATATTATACTTAGAAAAAACAGATATGGCATATACTTTTAATTTTATAGATTTGTTTGCTGGCGCAGGTGGCTTGTCTGAAGGATTTATCCGGGCCGGGTTTACTCCTATTGCCCATATCGAAATGAATAAATAAGTAAGTGATCTAAAATATTTTTATATTCAGCACAAAATATTAATATTGTAT